>Ga0315903_10001403_pt1 | contig 36478 bp, 42 predicted proteins | sample LakEriMetagenome_7_FD_203524 | JGI IMG/M metagenome (GOLD analysis project Ga0315903, IMG submission 203524) | Freshwater fungal communities from buoy surface, Lake Erie, Ohio, United States - Buoy 2 MA119 | ecosystem: Environmental > Aquatic > Freshwater > Lake | place: USA: Lake Erie, Ohio...
ACGCACACAGATCATGTTTGCCGATGTGGAGTGGTTGGGCGTGGGCTCGGTGCGTGTGGGTTTTGTAATCGACGGCGCCTATGTTAACTGTCACATATTCAATCACGCCAACCAATCGGGCAACACTAAGGTCTACATGACCACGGCCACCTTGCCCATACGCTATGAAATAACCAACACTGGCGCTGTCGCCGGCGACAGCATGATGACACAGATCTGTAGCACAGTGATCTCTGAAGGTGGATTCCAACTGAGTGGATCAGGCAATCCTCGAGCAGCCAGCCATGCATTGGGCACTCCAGTGCGGTTGCCCAATGATCAGAGTTTTAAACCAGTGATTGCCATCCGCCTCAAAAGCACCAATCTCAATGCCGTGGTCATACCCATAAACTACAGCTTGGTACCTGTGGCTGCCAGCATATTTCAATATCGCATCTATAAAAAAGCCATCACATCAGGTGGAACATGGACGGATTCGGCCGCCGACAGTTCAGTGCAATACAACCTCGCTCCCACAGCCTTGGTGTCAGGCGACATTGCTGAACAGTCGTTCATAAACTCAACCAACCAAAGCACAGGATCACCCACACAGGAAATATTCACATTTGAATATCAACTGGAGCGAGAGCCTTTTACTGGCACACCATACGAGTATGTGATTACCATGGCCACAATCGGAACCAACCAAGACGTATATGCCAGCGTAGAATGGCAGGAGATAACATAATGAAAAAGTTATTGTTAGTATTATTGTTTACTCCGCTGGCAGCATGGGCACAGATCAACGCTCAATGTCCACAGTTTACTAGCCATGGCACACCTGCTTATCAAGCACAGCCCGGCGATCAAGAACTGTGTAGAACAAACTATGCTGTAATACATCGTTGTTCAGTCAAAGCTCCTGTGGCAGTGTTTGAACATTTAACTGTGGCTTCAATGACAGGTCCTGCCAAACGCAAAGACAACTTCCGTCCTGATCCTGATGTGCATGAACAATGTCGTGCCACACTGGCAGACTATGCCACCGTGGGACGTACACACGATCGCGGTCACATGGCACCAGCTGGGAACAACACAACCAATGATCAAATCATGAGCGAGAGTTTCTTCTTGTCAAACATGGTAGCGCAAGTGGCCAACAACAACCGTGGCATTTGGAAGCAGTTGGAAACATGGGAACGTGATTGGGCCAGCAAAGGTGGTGACTTCTACATCATCTCAGGTGGTATATTTGATCCTGGTCATCCTGTCACAGGCAACAACCTAGGCATACCCACACGTCTATACAAAGTCATACACGAAAAAACATCAGGGCAGACCATGGCCTACCTAATGCCCAATGCTCCTCTACCCGTGGCGGATTTGCCCAAGTATCAAGTGCCTCTACCAGCAGTAGAAGAGGCCACTGGCATGCGTTTTCCTTTTAAATAACTTTGGATTTTGATTCTTTGAGACCCAGGTAAGCATTCCAGCTGGGATGACGAACACCTGTATAAGTGCTTTTCACTGAATTGACCAAGGCCCAGTAATTGGGTTTCACTGGAGTTTTGTTTGGCCTCCAGATCTTTGATCCTTTTTCAGCATTGCACTCTTTACATGCTGTGACACAATTTTCCCAACTGGTAACACCACCGTGACTACGAGGTAGCACATGGTCTATGGTTAGTTCTCGACCGTTGAAAGTGTCATCACAGTATTGGCAAGTAAACAGATCACGTAGATATAGATTTTGTCTACTGAACCGCATGCCTCCGTTTTTACCAAAACCTCGTTTGGTCACGGCCACAGCGGGTACACGCATCTCTAGTCGAGCACTGCGTACAGTCCAATCATCATACCATTCCAGCACTTGGATTTTGTCCAGGAAGAACAGCTTGATAGCAGTTTGCCAATCTATGGTTGAAAGTGGCAAGTAGTTGACCGGTTGATAGTCCGGTGCTAATATTAGCGTATCGCTCATAAGAATATTTATGTGTGTATATTTTGGTAAGTAATTGTATGTCAAAGAGTTTAGAAGGTGTACTGGTAAAAGCCCCGCATAGGCGGCATCCTTATACCGAACAACAAATAGATGAATTTGTGGCTTGCGCTGATCCTGTAATGGGTCCGCAATACTTCATGAGTCATTTCTTCTACATCCAACATCCCTTGCATGGCAAGATGTTGTACCAGCCCTATGAATTCCAAGATCGACTGATAGAAACATATCACAATTATAGATTCTCTATCTCCATGATGCCTAGGCAAACGGGTAAATCGACTTCGGCCGCAGGCTATCTTTTGTGGTATGCTATGTTTGTGCCAGACTCCACAATCCTTGTGGCCGCACACAAGTATTTGGGTGCGCAGGAGATCATGCAACGTGTACGCTATGCCTATGAAGCCTGCCCAGATCACATCCGAGCTGGTGTGACAAGTTATAACAAAGGAAGCATAGAGTTTGACAACGGCAGTCGAATAGTAGCACAAACCACTACAGAAAACACAGGTCGTGGTATGTCAATTACACTCCTATACTGTGACGAGTTTGCATTCGTGCGACCCACCATAGCCAAAGAGTTCTGGACTTCCATTACCCCCACACTGTCAACAGGTGGTAAAGCAATCATAACATCAACACCCAACTCAGACGAAGATCAGTTTGCGTTGATCTGGAAGATGGCCAACAAGCTGGAAGATGAATACGGCAATCCCACAGAAATGGGACAGAACGGATTCCGTGCTTTCCGTGCATTCTGGAGAGAGCATCCTGACAGAGACGATGCTTGGGCGTCACAACAACGTGCCATACTGGGCGAAGAACGTTTCCGCAGAGAAATGGACTGTGAATTCATCATTGACGATGAAACCTTGATTGCTCCTACCAAACTGATTGATCTAACATCGCAGGATCCTTTGTACAAAACAGGACAGGTGCGTTGGTTCAAACGGCCACAACCGGGTAACATATATGCAGTGGCTCTTGACCCTAGTCTAGGCACAGGAGGAGATCCTGCGGCCATACAGGTGTATGAAGCCAACACCACTGAGCAAGTAGCAGAATGGCGGCACAATAGAACTGATATTCCAAGCCAAGTACGCATTCTTGCCGACGTTTGCCGACACATCAACGAGTCTGTAAAAGATTCAAAAAGCATCTACTTCACTGTAGAAAACAATACCATTGGAGAAGCCGCACTGATATCCATAGCAGAATACGGGGAAGAAAACATACAAGGCTACTTCCTCAGCGAGCCCAACGGCGGTAGTGGCCGCAGATATCGCAAAGGATTCAACACCACAAATAGGCCCAAACTAGCGGCCTGCGCCAAACTGAAAAACTTGATAGAAACAGGTCGTATGAAAATACATTCTGCCAGTTTAATAACCGAACTCAAGAGCTTTATTGCACACGGTGCAGGATATGCCGCAAAAGTGGGCGAAACAGACGATCTTGTCATGGCCACAATCCTAGCAGTGCGCATGATGCAACTGCTACAGAGCTATCATGCAGAGTTAGACACACAACTGCGCGATCACAGCGATAACATGATAGAACCCATGCCCTTTGTTGCTGTATTCTAATAAATACTAAACTATGAGTCAATCCAACACAGCCTCCCAACAACTTTACGATTTGCTAGTCAGCAGAGATTTTGATCCAGAAGCCTTGGATGCTACAGGCAAACCTGCAGACGATCCTGCTGATGCTGAAATCATCAGCTTTGACTACAAAACCGATGAGAAAAACTACGGTGCTGTGGTATTGGTGCTGGACGGTGACAACAACTTAGATATCTACTTTGGCGACAACATGGGTCGCGCCATGGAAGGCGATGACCGCAGTGAGTGGTACGATTTCCTTTACCTTGTGCGTATGTTTGCCAAGCGTAACTTGCTGACATTCAGCCTTAAAAATCTATCCAGACTCAAATACAACATGAAGACCATGGCTGCTGTAAAAGAAAGTATCTTTGAAGGCTACTACGGATCTCGTAAAATCAGCTACAGCGACCAACCGCAGAAAACAAGACTGCGTATCAAACACAGCAAAGACCTTGAAGAAGGTGAAGCACGATATCGCAACATTGAAAGCATCTATGTTGAAAATGCACAAGGCGAAAGATTCAAAGTACCTAGTCGTAGTTTGATGCACGGTCGTATGATAGCACGACATGTGGCCGAAGGTGGCAATCCCTACGATGCCTTTGGCCAGCATATCAACGAAATGGTCGAAGAGATGCACACATTGGCAAACTTTGTGAGAGCATCCAAAAACAAGAACTACGATGGCGATGCCAATCACATGGTAGAGTCTGCCATACGTCATTACTCTGAACTCAAAGCCAAGGCCAAACGCATGATTGGACGCCGTGGCTATCATGAAGCACGTGAACAGTTTGATCCTGCAGAGATTACTCCAGTGAACGAAGCAGTAGAGACCATTAGAGAATTATTTGTACAACACACATTGGATCCTCGCATAGAACACGCATTGCCACTGTTGGCAAAACTACAAGAAGCACCAATGAAAGAAGCTGATCAATTTGCATCTTGGGCAGACAACATCATGGAAGGCACCTGGGCATTACCAGAAACTCCAGAATCAGTTAAAAAATTACAAGACCTAATGAGCAAAGATCTCATTGTTGGTCCCGATGCTACCAATGCCACAGAACAATTATATGATCTAGTGGGTGATGATGTGTTGTTTGATATCCTGGAAGAGATTGCAGAAATCAATCCTGACGCCAATGTCTGGGATGACGCTCGTGTACAACGACGTTTTGACGAACTAGGTATCCCCATGGCAGATATCACTGATCAAGCAGACTTTGACAACAGCTATGACGCTGATAACACAGACACACAACAAGTAAAAGAAAGTTCATGCAACATGACTCGTGAAGGAACAGAGTGTCCTGTGCATGGCATGAACGAGTGTGGCATGTACGAACACAAAACTGAGCTAGAAAGAATTAGATCACTCGCCGCAGTACAATGAACTGTTATCGCGTAAATTCTCAGCTTTGGCTCACTGACAATTTTTTCTCTCCAGAACGTTTTGCGGAGATTAAAAATCTCTATCGCAACAATCGTGTGCCATTTACCATGCAGTACGACAACAGATTGTTGACACCTTGGGACTCCACTCCTGAACTACAACAAATAGTACAACAACAAACCGATCAAATATCAAACATAGTAGGGCAACCGTTGTCACCGCAGGTGGCCTACGTCAGTATTGATCTAGCTGGCAGTTCAATCATGATGCACAGACTACATCCTGACATCTATGTACAGGTACAGATAGTGTTGGGCGAGACTTCAAATGCCATGATGGATTTTGCTTTTTGTCACGAAACCGAAGTAAATCAAACTTCGCAAGTAGATTATCAACCCAATCGTCGACTCACTAGGCATGATGTAGACATAGCACATTATCGTCCCAATGCCGCTTCAATCTATGTCAATCAACCTCGTGGATTTGTGGGCATGCTTGGAAGAGTTCCGGATAACACAGTTAGAGAAGTTCTGGTGCTCAGTTACACACGTTGTACTGAAACACAACACTAGTTCTAGTCCCTGATCCTTGTATTACCTGATGCAGTTTTGAATCCACATTGAGGTTGATATAGCCGTGATTTGGTTTTATTGCAATTTCATATGCAGGATCAACGTGCATGAATTCAACACCGTGGCAGGGTTGATCTGATCCAGAATGCACATCCACATACACTTGATAGGTCACAACAATGTCTAGGGAATCTGAGTGTGGCTGACAACCAAAGTTAGGCAGATCCAGCCAGTACTTCACAATCATAAGGTTGAGATCTTTTCCGGTGAGCTTGTTGAGTTCAGGAATAATGTCCAACCCAATCTGTTGTAAACGATTGTAATCCGTTCCGGGTTTCAACCATAATCTATGATGTGGCCTAGTGACTTCAAATTCGTTGCCTTCGTTGATCACAATGTCTTGTAACCATTTCAATGTGTCGGAAGAGAAGCACTGATCTATTTCCCAACAGTTTGGAGCCACTGATTTGACTAAACTGATTTCGTCATATATCTTGACTTGCTGTGCAGATGTGTTATACTGTGTCATATGCTGATATTTAAGTGCGTAACTCAAAAGTCTAAACAAAAATTACCTTTTGACGTTGACATGCTAAATATCTATGCTACACTCAGTTGGGTGTATGCAAGGCATATATAGGCAATTTAAAATTTCTTGAAAGGACAATTTCTATTATGGCATCATTATCTGAAATCCGCGCTAGACTGCAAGCCGCAGAGTCTAACAAAGGCGGTAATCAACAAGCAGGCGGCGACAACGCAATTTACCCCCATTGGAATATCGCAGAAGGCGCAAGTGCAACACTTCGTTTCCTTCCTGACGGTGATTCAAAGAACACTTTCTTCTGGGTAGAACGTGCAATGATCAAACTTCCATTCAACGGCATCAAAGGCGAAATGGACTCTAAACAAGTTCAAGTTCAAGTTCCTTGCGTTGAGATGTGGGGCGAGGCTTGCCCAATCCTAGCAGAAGTACGCACATGGTTCAAAGACAAAGCTCTTGAAGACATGGGTCGTAAGTATTGGAAAAAGCGTAGCTACATCATGCAAGGCTTTGTTCGTGAGAACCCACTTGCTGATGACAAGAATCCTGAAAATCCAATTCGCCGATTCATCATTGGCCCTCAGATTTTCCAAACAATCAAATCAGCACTCATGGATCCAGAATTGGAAGAGTTGCCAACTGATTTGATGCGTGGTCTGGATTTCCGTATCACCAAGACATCAAAAGGTGGATACGCAGACTACTCCACAAGTAAATGGGCTCGTAAGGAAAGTGCATTGACTGAAGCAGAACAAGCCGGAATTGAAGCTCATGGTTTGTTTACGCTCTCCGACTTCCTTCCTAAGAAACCATCAGAGGCTGAACTCAAAGTTATCAAAGAAATGTTTGAAGCTTCAGTGGATGGCAAACCTTACGATCCTGACCGTTGGGGTGCGTACTTCCGCCCTGCTGGTGTGTCGGCTCCGCAAGGTTCTTCCGCAGGCTCTGAAACTGTAGCAGAACAAGCCGCACCAGTGGCCAAGGCCGCGCCTGTTTCTTCTACCAGCTCGTTTGATGAAGAAGACGATGCACCGGCTGCCACAGCACCGGTTGAAGCCAAACCAACTCAGAAGGCTGAGGACATTTTGGCAATGATTCGCGCTCGTCAGAACAAGCAGTAAACATCTGTAAATAACGCCACAAGGTTAATTCTTGTGGCGTTTACTAATTTTAATGACCTTATTACATTCAAAAGATCTACTCAAACATGTAGAGTCAGCATACGCATACAAGGTAATTGGAGTAGTTGATCTTGATTGGTTAAGTAGTCAACCAAGATATGTGTTATACCAATTACTAAGACAATGGTACAAATCGGCCTACGACAACAATGAAAGAATTGTGTTGTTTAGTCGCGATAGAGTGTCATTTCAAATGCTGACACATATCCAGAAGTGTGCATCACTGATAGACATTTCTAATTTTTTTATTTTGATATGTAGCCCAGAATTTTCTAATGAAGATTTTGAATTAGTTAGAACACAACATTCTTGTGATGAATGTGTGTTTTCATCCTTGCACATAAACTTTCAAGATAATTTGACTCATGCACAACTCAATACTAATTTTGAACTACCAGATAGTTTTTGTTTTAGTCCTTGGGCACATTTGGAAATAGCCAGTAACGGTGAATTCAAACCTTGTTGCGTCTACAAAGAATCAATCACTACCAGCAATGGAATACCCTACAACATCAATTCACACTCAGTGGCCGAAGTGTATAACAGTGATTACTCAAAACAACTTCGTCAACAATTTTTGTCAGGCAACAAACCTGTAGGATGCCAAAATTGTTGGTATAAAGAACAACATGGTGGCAAATCCAATCGAATGTGGACAACTGATCATTTAGGTAGCCGCGCCCACTGTTTGCACGTGGAACAAGATCAATTATCTAATCTAATCAGCTTGGACATCAAGATGGGAAACTTGTGTAATTTTAAATGTAGGATTTGTGGCCCAGACGGTAGCTCAAGAATCGCAGAAGAGCGTGCAAAGCATTTTGAATTTAAGACTGATTTAAAACTGCTCAATCAACAAGGACAATGGGTTGAAAACCAAAAAATTTGGAAAATGTTTGAAAATTTAGGCAGTCAATTGGTTAACGTTGATTTTTATGGTGGGGAACCTTTTTTGATTCGTCAACATGAAGTCTTTTTGGACTTTCTTATCAAACATAACTATGCCAAGAACATCAGACTTCATTACAACTCCAATGGTTCAATTTATCCGACTCATTTGATTGATAAATGGCAATGGTTCCGTCAGGTAGACATCGCCTTTAGTATAGATAACATAGGTACAAGATTTGAACTCGAGCGTGGAGGAAATTGGAAAAAAGTAGAAGAAAACTTAGACAATTTTCTTCGCTCAAAACTCCCTAACATGATTTTAAGTGTGTACCCTACAGTCAGCATACAAAATGTATATTATTTGGATCAACTAATTGCATGGTTTGAAACTAAAAATTTTAATGCATTGGTATGGAATCTACTTGAAGATCCAAAATATCTCAGCGTCATAAACATGAATCAAGACTTGACTAAATTGGTGTTAAAAAAATTACAAACAATCGATAATGATAAATTGGAAAAATACAATTTAAAATCAATAATTGAATTGTTGAAAAAGCAAAAACATTCATCAAACTCGATTGACCAACTGGCAGAATATATGTTAAAATTAGACAATATCAGAAATCAAAAATTTTATGAAACACACAGCGAAATAGCCGACATCATCTACAAAGGAAAAAATCATGGGCAAACCATTTGACGTATCAAAATTCCGCAAGGAAATTACCAAGAGTATCGACGGTTTGTCGATTGGGTTCAACGATCCCACAGACTGGATCTCTACAGGCAACTATGCTTTAAATTATCTTATCTCAGGAGACTTTAACAAAGGTATTCCTTTGGGCAAGGTCACTGTGTTTGCTGGTGAATCGGGTGCAGGTAAGAGCTATATCTGTTCAGGCAACATCGCCAGGAACGCACAACAACAAGGTATCTTTGTTGTGTTGATTGACAGTGAAAACGCCTTGGACGAAGATTGGCTCAAGGCCTTGGGTGTGGACACGTCAGAAAGCAAACTGCTTAAATTAAGCATGGCCATGATTGACGATGTGGCCAAGACCATTTCAACATTTATGGCCGACTATAAAGCATTACCAGATGGTGAACGCCCCAAGGTCATGTTTATCATTGACAGCTTGGGCATGTTGTTGACACCCACAGACGTAAATCAGTTTGATGCAGGCGAAATGAAAGGCGACTTGGGTCGTAAACCCAAAGCACTCACAGCACTGGTTCGTAACTGTGTAAACATGTTTGGTAGTTACAATGTAGGCTTGGTATGTACAAATCATACCTATGCGTCACAGGACATGTTTGATCCTGATGACAAGATCTCCGGTGGACAAGGCTTTATCTATGCAAGCTCAATTGTTGTTGCTATGAAAAAGATGAAGCTCAAAGAAGATGAAGATGGCAACAAGATTTCAGAAGTCATGGGTATCCGTGCTGGCTGTAAGGTAATGAAAACACGCTATGCCAAACCTTTTGAAGGCGTGCAGGTCAAGATTCCTTATGAAACAGGCATGAATCCCTACAGCGGTCTTGTAGACTTGGCCGAAAAGAAAGGCCTGTTAAAGAAAGATGGTAACCGACTGATGTTTGTTACTTCGGATGGTGAGATCATCAAACAGTTCCGCAAGGCCTGGGAGTCAAACGAAGAAGGTTGTTTGGACAAGGTCATGGCTGACTTTGCAAATCAGAAGGAAACAGTAAGTACTGAAGATACAGCCACGGAGGAATAACGGATGCCTCAGTACCACCAAATGGTTGATATTCAAATCCAACATGATTGGACAAAGACCATGGATGTTACTCGCAAAGTGTTATCTTTAAAAGATTCTGTGGAACAAAGCACAGAGTTTGGATACAGTGATCATTATGATCTAGGACAGCTAGGTAACATCAGCGATCATCGGTTGAGCGAATCGTGGTATAGAATTTCGAGTCAACTAATTCGAAACACTATGCCATGGTTGCCTTTGCTACTTGATGTTCTCAAAGATCTTGGGCCGGACCACGGAGACATCAGTTATCTTTCTGGCGACGCCGGAGTACATATTGATCAAAAGACCACTCCGTCGGCGTTGAATTATATTTTTTATAATACCGACCCTGATGCATATACATGGATCCAAGATGAGTCGGGCTACGAAGAAGTTTATCCTAGCATTATAAATACCTCTGTAATTTTAAACGCACATGTACCACACGGTATAAAAAATAACGGAGATCGATGGGCACTGAGTATTCATTTCAATGCTGATTATGAAACAACAAAACAGTGGTTTGATCGAAATCCCTTGCTCAAAATTTAACAGTAAAATAATAAGGAGTCATGATGTCGGTAGAATTAGTAAAAGAAACATGGATTGAATTAAAACGCTATATCAATTCAGTAGATCGTAACGAAGCCGCAGAAACAATAGTTGCCATTCTCATCGACAATGATGTTGACGCTGATGAAATCAAATCTGTTTTCAAAGGGGATGGGGATATCAAACGTGCATTGGCCGACTATCTCAAAGAAGAAGAAGAGCTTGAGGAAGAGGAAGAAGACGAATACGACGACGAGTATTGATGAAACAACTATTTTTCAAATTAGAAAAAGGACAGTATGTGGTATAGTCGAGTAGTAGCAAATCTAGGAGCGATACCCGATTTCATAGCACACTATGAACGTGAGCTGGATGGAGCTCGACGAGAATGCCGAATTGGTGGCATGGTAGAACACAACATCAAAGAGCTTCCCGGTATCACCGAACATCGATTTAATCAACTACAAGAGATAGAAGCCATACTGAACTATCTCAATATCCAACTACGCAAGATCCGTAGACGTCATTTTCAAAAGTATCTAGAAGGCTATGCCCGTGCTTTAACGTCAAGAGATGCCGAAAAGTATGTGGATGGCGAAGACGAAGTCATAGACTTTGAAACCATTATCAACGAAGTTGCGTTACTGCGTAATAAGTGGCTGGGCATAATGAAGGGCCTTGATACCAAACAATGGCAGATGGGCCATATAGTTCGGCTGCGTACAGCAGGCATGGAAGACATACAAGTTTAACATGCATCGTGCAAGACTGCAGGACAATTTTATTTTTTACGACGCATGGAGAGATCTACCATCAGAAATCCTGCGATCAACAGACATCAACGAAACAGTCATCAATGATCTAACAATGTTAGGATTGACTGTTGATGATATTAAAAAGTACACCTGGGTCATTGACTTAAAACCCGAAGGCATTGATCACAGTGATATCAATCATCTGTTTGTGTTTTTGACTTCCCAAGGGCTATTGCCATCACAGTTTCGTGTGGCGTTTAGTTCGGTGGTGGATACAAGTCAATTGCCATATCCAGCAATTTGCTTACCCACGCGGTTGATATACAACGGCAACTGGTTTATGCATTTAGAGCACTATCATGTCAACTGGGAAGAGCTAGAGATCACACACAAGTTAGTATGTCTCATGCGTAGACCAAGTATATCTCGAGGTAATATAGCAAAGAGATTATTATCCAAGTTTCACAAAGATGAACTTATAATGACTTTTGGGACCAATGGGGTTGAGCCCAGCGATGATATTAAAAAGCTCGTCTGGCCACAACCGTATCCTATGATTGTGGATCGCCCAATGGCGGATCAAGTTTTTCAGCACAGAATAGATCATGACTTCTTTTATAGAGCACCTGTGAATCTTGTAGTGGAAAGCTCTAGTCAACTTGATCCTAATACATGGCGCAGTATTTTTATCACAGAAAAAACATTTAAAGCCATGGCTTGGTATCAGTTTCCATTGTGGTATGCAGTTCCTGGCCTAGTTGATCAAGTAAGAAACATGGGATTTGATGTGTTTGATGATGTGTTTCAAAATCACAGCTATGATCAAATTCAAGATCCTTGGGTAAGAATGACACAGGTAATATTGTTGGCTAGACAAGTTTGTAATTTAGATTTAGTGGAATTGAGGAAGCAACATTGGCATCGCCTTCAAAATAATGCTGAGTTGATAAAAGAGATACATACAACAGCTATTAGCCAACACACAGAAAAATTGGACGAATTGATTTATGGCAACTTTTAAAAATTCTCAGGACAGTCATGAGCATAGTTTAAGAACGCTCAATGATCTATACGAACATGACGATTTTATGGAAAGTGTTGGTCGTGTTGTAGATCTTGGTTGCGGCTCAGATGCTTTAGATTTACAATGGTGGGCCAATCGTACCACTAGAGATGATGATCCTATCCCGTTGAACATACAGTGCGTGGGCATAGATCAAATTGACGGTATTGGACGAGAAGCAAGAGAGCTTAAGATAGCATATCAGCGCAGTGACTTAGAAACCATAACTCAAACCAAACGTCCTTTTGATATAGTATGGTGCCATGACACTTTCCAGTACATGACCAATCCTTTACAGGTTTTAAAAAATTGGAGAGGCCTATGTGCTCAAAATGGTATGTTTGTATTGATCGTGCCACAGACTACCAATATGGAATTCAATCGACAGGCATTTGATCAACAGTCTGGTTGTTATTACAATCACACCATGGTCAGCTTGATACACATGTTGGCGGTCTCAGGGTGGGACTGCCGTTCGGGCTTCTTTAAAAAACAGCCAAACGATCCTTGGTTACATGCTATAGTGTACAAAAGCGATCAAGAACCCAGCGATCCTAGAAATTCATCCTGGTACAGCCTGGCAGAAAAAGGCTTGTTGCCTGCTTCTGCTGAAGAATCAATCAACAAATATGGCTACTTACGACAGCATGATCTTGTATTACCATGGATTGATAAAAGCCTATCCTGGATGGGACATCAGTAATACAGCAACCGTAATATGTGCCTATTATAAATATGCACATGAATAAAATCGTATTAGTCACAGGTGGGTTTGATCCCATACATTCAGGCCACATCGCGTATTTCAAAGCAGCCAAAACCCTAGGCGACATTCTCATAGTTGGATTGAACTCCGACGAATGGCTTGAGCGTAAAAAAGGCCGAGCATTCATGCCGTGGAATGAACGGTTATGTGTTATAAACAATCTTGCAATGGTAGATGAAGTTTATACATTCAACGATGACGATGGATCAGCCAAACACTTCATACAGCAAGTCAGGGCCCATTACCCCACAGCAGAGTTAATATTTGCCAATGGCGGGGATCGCACAGATAAAAATATTCCAGAAATGGATGTTGTAGACTCCAATCTTAAGTTTGTGTTTGGAGTGGGTGGATACGACAAAGCCAATTCCAGTAGCTGGATCTTGGAAGAATGGCGAGCACCCAAGACGGAACGTGCCTGGGGCTACTATCGTGTGCTACACGAACCTAACTCACAGGTCAAGCTCAAAGAACTCACAGTGGATCCTGGCAAAACACTCAGCATGCAACGTCACGAAGACCGCGGTGAACTTTGGTTTGTCAGCGAAGGTGAAGCCACTCTGTACACCATAAACAGAAAATCAGACGCAGAGCTACATGGTCGCTACACAAAAAATCAAATGATAGTGATCAATCGCAGAGAATGGCATCAATTGGCCAACGAAGGCACAGAACCGTTAAAAGTGATAGAAATACAGTACGGCGATCGTTGCGAAGAAACTGACATAGAACGAAAATGAACGACATCATTCCTATCTTCGTGGGCTATGATCCTAGAGAAGCCATAGCTTATCATACCTGTGTAAATTCAATCATACGACATGCTACCCGTCCAGTGGCCATACATCCTGTGGCATTGAACTTATTCAAAGACTACGATGAAACACATACCGACGGTAGCAATCATTTCATCTACACTAGATTTCTAGTTCCGCATCTCATGAACTGGCATGGCTGGGCCATCTTTATCGATGGTGACATGATTGTGCGTGATGACATTACTAAACTGTGGAACTTGCGAGAAATGGACAAAGATGTCATGGTAGTCAAACACGACTACAAGACTCGTATGCCCGTCAAATACTTAGGAGCAAAAAATGAAGACTATCCTCGAAAAAATTGGAGTAGTGTTATTCTGTGGAATTGTAGTAGCTTTCCTAACCGGCGACTTACTCCCGAATTCGTCCAACAATCCACCGGCAGTGAGCTCCACCGCTTCTCGTGGATAGACGATGAGCGTATTGGTGAACTACCACCAGAATGGAACTGGTTAGATGTTGAATACGAACAAAATCCTCAAGCAAAACTAGTACATTACACACTAGGAACACCGTGCTTTCATGAGTTTTCTACCCAGGGCAACTTTGCCGATGAGTGGCACCGCGAACGTATTCTCACAGAGTACTGTCAGCAACGAATCAACTAAATCCAGTGCTGTTGCACCAATGGATGATAGCCCATGGTGCTAGGCTTTTGTGATACTTTTCTAAACATCAACATTTTTATTTGACTGAGATCTCTATGTGCATCTTTGTAGTTGGCAATGTGAAACCACTCCGCAGGGCAATGATCAGTTAACACAGTGTGTTGAGCATGCTCGCTAATAATAGCTTGATCACCATACAAAGGCGGAACACTGTACAATGATTGCCAATGGCTCAATGGCTCACCGATAAATGTGTTCCAAAGATAACTATGGTCTCCTTGCCAATACATGAACGCACTGGAATGTATATTTTTGTCTGCTTCAATCCACATCACAAAGGATTGATGTTGAATACGTTCAATTATATCATCAATGTTGCCACAAATCACAGTGTCTAGATCTATGTACACAGTGGGTCCTGACAGCAATCCAGGTTTGAACATTTGCATTTTTGACCAAAATCCATGATCCCCAGATTGTAATTCAATTCGTTCACAGTTGACCTCACAGTCACTAAAACAAATAAAACGATGTGGTTGTGTTAGATTACGTTGTACACCGCGTTGTAGTTTGTCAACCCAGACAGCATCGTATCCTACCTTCCCACCTTGCCGTAACACACATACAACGTTAAGCATAACGTTCCAACACCAGTAGCCCAGATCCGCGATTGCAGTGTTCTATAATATGCCATTCATGATTGTGATGCAAAAATACAATCACAGCTTCAAACACTCCGGGCCACTCAGTGGGATCGTGAAGCACAATATACTTTTGAGCATGACAAGCATGACGGTCTAGCTCTGCTAGACAATGCTGTTTGGTATGTACAGTGTCAATAAACAGTAAGTCACAGGGTTCAATGTCTATTTCTAAACTGTTGGCTATGGCAAACTCAAAGTCAGTGCCATTGAGTTCAGCACAGTGTTTCAATTCGTCTAGCACAGTTAAGTTAGCATTGGTGATATCATAGCTTCGTAGTTTTTTTGGATTTCCGGCAAGCCAGGCACAGGTACTGAGTCCAGTATAAACTCCAAACTCTACTATGCTGTCAACTTGACTGGCATACTTCTTATAAGTGTCAAATCTAGTTGGGCTGTCGCCTAACCATTTGGTAGGATGTATTTTTAATTCAACAAAGTCTTGTTGAAGTTCTTGTAGTGTTCTCATTGTTTTCTTAACCAGTATACACCCAGCTTGCTTTTTTGGCTTTTACGATACGAGTCAAATACATAGTGCCCCCAAGTATCCATAACTTCATCGTGACTCCAGTCATCTTTGACATGTGCTTCGTGAGGGTTTTCATAGGCATGTTCGTCCTGCGGCATGTGTCTGATGGGGATGCTCACAATCAGTGTGTCTGCTACAGAAAGAATACGGTCAACCAAGGCAACAGCATCCGTTTTGGTCATATGTTCTAGTACATCACCTGCAATGACCACACTGGGATTTAATTCGTTCCAGTTCACAGTTCTCACATCTTGGTTTAGCACACGAGTATACCGGCTTTCCAACTGAAATTCTTCAATGTATGGTTTCCAAATTTCTACACCGATCCAGGTTGCATTTGTGCAACACCCAGCTTCTTCTTTGATCAATTTGATATAGGTGCCTGACCCAGGGCCAATATCCACCACTGTGGTAATTTTTGATTCGTTGCTTTGAAACCATGCTAGAGTTTCGGCTTTGCCTGATTTGAGACTGAATGACATTTGTTTTCCTTGGTAGTGTGGTATGCTATAAATATTTATATACATATATAAACCAATGAAAGCCTTTATCATCCATCTTCCAGACCGTCCGCACAGTGTTGCGCACTCGGCCAGCATGTTAAAAACACTGCAATCCTACAACATTGATGCCGAACTGTTTGAAGGAATACGAGGAGATGTAGCAGTAAAATTGGCACAACGAGCCGGCAAAGTTCTGTATCCTTACAGCATAAAGAACAGACAGCTGGATGACAAAGATATCAAAGAACTCATACGACCTGAACTCTACGAAGACTTTAAAAAACGCTATCAATACAAGATCATTGAACGCAAACCAATAGGTGAGGCTCACATAGGAAAGCTCAGTCGGCCAGGAGTGGTGGGATGTTTCTACAGTCATTACGCACTGTGGAAAAAATGCATAGATCTCAACGAACCCATTATGATTTTTGAGGATGATGTAAAGTTTTACAGAGAATACCGTCCAGTGGAGTTTGATGGAGTGTTGATTTTGAGTCTAGGCAAAAGTAGTTTTTTATCTGACCCACAAAAAACTTATCTAGAGAATCCTACAGGGGTACCACGCAGTCGCCCCTGGCAAAATTTCAGTATGCCTGGCGCCAGTGGATATTTGATCAAACCTGACGCTGCCTTGGGATTGACCAAGTTCTATCGTCCTTACTGGTATCCAGCAGACAATGCAATCAATCAGTTTATTACTCCTATACAGATACATACCTATCTCATGGGCCGTAATACCTTGCCCGAAGAAGGCAACATATCAATGACCAAGAGCAAGGACTGGGCTGCCACCTTAAACAGCACTGTGGTCAACAGTGACTACACTGACGACTTTGAATCTGGGTCGGCTCAATGAAAGTGGGTATTTTTTATAATTCCATTAGAAATCCGGCCAAGTTCTCCAACAAGGTGGATCTCATGGATAATTTCAAAGCTGGAGTATTGGCCAATGGAGACGAAGTTGTTGATTATCATAACAATCAACTGCCTGACCAAGACCTAGATGCAGGCTTTGTATTGGGCTACACCCTGGAAGAAAATTTTCGACGAAAAATAATTGACATACTACGTGCAAAAAAAGTTCCACAGATCTTTGTTGACAGCAACATACTGCACTATGCACGTAAAGAACATGAATGGCACAGATATAGTTTGAACAGTGTTTACCCTAATGATGGAGTTTACTTGTTTGGTGCCATGGATCCTGACAAATGGGCCACATACAGTCAGTGGCATGGCGTTGAATTACAACCTTGGAGACAACAAGGACAGCACATTTTGATATTGTGTCAACGACCCAAGGGTTGGAATATGTTTGGCAATGATCAAGATCATTGGTTGGAAAAAACCATTGACAAGATCAGAAAGATTGACGTCAAGCGACACATTGTGATTAGAATGCATCCTGGCGATGGCTCTAGATTTAAACAAATTGACAAACTAAACAAACGCTATCCTCACAAAACTTCTCGAATCTCAATTTCCACAAATGAAAACATACGTGACGACTTGATCAATTGCTGGTGCGTGGTGGGTTATAATTCTACACCCAATGTGGTCAGCGTGATCGAAGGAGTTCCGGCCTACATTGAAGATCCCTTGCACAGCTGGGCCGCCGATGTTGCATTCTCAAATTTAAATGATATTGTTGCTCCACCTATGCCAGATCGAACTGAATGGATCAACAAAATTGCCAATATACACTGGTCAAATCAAGAAGTACGCACAGGAAAACTCTGGGCCAGTATCAAACAGTATATTTCTGTTTCTCGTTGACAAAAATTTCTAGTTCTTTTCTGGTACCCTTGGCGGTCCAAACACAGCTATGTGGTTGCATTTCCCAGTCAATGAGTTCGGTGGGCAGTTGACTCCATCGATAATTTGGCACTATATGATCCAACACGTCCTGATCAATGCCCCAGTGAATTTGATCATGTTCTATGGCCTGAGCAAGTTCAGCGGAGTAGTTTTGCAAGAATTGATATCCCAAATTGGTTCCTGGCAAAAATATACCCCCGGCTAAAAATCTAGCTTTTTTCCCTTCAATATGCCGTATGCCAAAGTCTGACAGGGTTGACATCATGGGTATCGGAGATCTGACCAGGGCATCAATGTCCATGGCAAATACACAATCCATTGGTTGCATGAGTTGTGCTAACCGTATAAATCTTGCACATGCAAAATAGGTTCGCTGTATGCGTTGTTGAACGCTGACATCTTTGCCTTTTTTCATAGCAGTGTGTATTCTTTTGTATCGGTCATTAAGCACAGGATCAGCGGGAGGATTTTGCCAAGGTGCGGCAGCGGCGTCAAACAAGTTCAACGGAACTTCTTCAAAAGTAACACTGACTCTTGACTGCGATCTACAGTATTGTATCTGTTCAGCAGTGGGATTATACAAGTGTAGGTGTAATCCGTGTGCGGTGTTGGTTTGCACACTGCGAATCAGTGCAGGGCCAAAGTCTTTAAAATATTCCTGATCGCCGGCGGCATATAAGAAAAATCCAGACTGGGCGAGATTTCCCTTTAGTGGTGGTATAATCATAGTTAAATATTTAACCTTATGCGTGTAGCCTACTTTCCAAATCAATGTGCTCAAAACAGCGTTCCTGTCATGCAGGCCATGTTGGATAGTCTACGACATGCTGGCCATACCGTTGAACAAAACAGTTATGATTGTGATGCTGCCATTATATGGTCGGTGTTATGGGCAGGCAGAATGACAGCCAATCAGGCAGTATGGTCGCACTATAGAAGTTTGGGTCGACCAGTTATTATCATAGACATAGGTGCTTTGTATCGCGGTGAAACTTGGAAGATAGCTGTAAATTCTATCACTGCCAACGGCTATTACGGACATACAGAAAACTTGGATTGGGATCGTCCTCGTAAGTTAGGCATTAGCATAGCATTGAATTTTAGTACCAACCCCAGGATAATCATTGCCGCACAACATGCCCGCAGTCAGCAGGTAGTGGGTTTAGTCAGCGTGGAATCGTGGGTGGTTGAGCAAGTTGAACGACTGCGCACATTCACTGATCGTCCTATTGTGGTGCGTCCACATCCTCGCAGTTCTTTAAATTGGGCTGGGCTGGTACACTTGCCCAAGGATGTCGTGATAGAGAAACCTGTTAAGGTGGCCAACACCTATGACAGCTACAACTTGGCCTTTGATTGCCATGCCATGGTCAACTACAATTCAGGTCCAGGCATACAGGCCGCACTTGCTGGCACTAGACCCATAGTAGATCAATCCAGTTTGGCCTGGCCGGTAAGTATACAACTAGCAGATATTGATAAATCATACGACGTAGATAGAGATCAATGGTTGACAGAAATCTGTCACACAGAATACACAGTAGAAGAAATCAAACAAGGAATATGGTTAAAAAGAATACAGCCGGCACTATCCCTGAAGTAGTAGATTGTGCATGCCTCATACACGATGTACAGTATGGATGGGAGTATGTTGATCGTCTTTATAATAGTTTGTGCCGCAATCTCACCCCCAAGGTTCGCATGCACGTTTATACTGAACGGCATAGGATCGTGCCAGCACACATGATACATCACGAATTACAGGAATGGGTCGGTATCCGCGGACCCAAACGATCATGGTGGTATAAGATACAGTTGTTTGACGCACGACATCATCAAGGGCCCATGATGTATTTTGATCTTGACACAGTGATCGTGGATAATATTGATTGGATTTGGCAGTTGCCCACGGACCGTTTTTGGGCAGTACGAGATTTTAAATATCTGTTCCGCCCGGGCAAACAAGTTATCAATAGTTCCGTGATGTGGTTTGATCCTGCACAATGGAATCGTGTTTACCAAGAGTTTGACCCCGAAGATGTGTCCAAGCGCCGCGGTGCCTGGCATGGAGACCAGGACTTTATACAGGAAAAAATACCTCCCAGCAGAGTGGGTTATCTTGATATCAACCGTGTAAAAAGCTGGCGTTGGGAACTGCAGGAAGGTGGGTATAATTTTGCCACCAAAAAACACAAAAATACAGGAGCCCCTGCTCATATATCTTCACCGGCCAGCGTACTAGTTTTCCACGGAAATCCCAAACCGCACGAAGTTACAGATCCTGCAATACTACAACATTGGATATGACAAGCTAAATATAACGACACTTGTGGACGCAGTTACAAGTTAAAAACAATCATTTCCGGGTGCGCTAAGATAAAAACGAGGGCCAACCTAACACTGCGGGACTTAGCAAAATAAAAGGACAAAAAAATGTCAAGACAAATTCAATTTATAGGACAAAATTGTGCAACCCCCTCGGCTGCCACGATCCTAATAGATGGCACCCAGGTTTTCAGCGGACAAGTGGGATCAGGACAGCCATTAAATGCAGATATCACATTTGCCACAGTGACTTTGGATAGCGCACCAGCTAATACACAGTCTACAGTGTCAGTCAGCGTGGCAGTAACCAGTGGTATCCTACGTGTAGGGTCCATGGTAGCCGACACTGGCGGTTCTGCATCATGGGCCGGTAATGCCAGCCCGTTAACAAACGATCAAAAAGCTATTGTCGGATTGCTGGTGGATGAGACAGGCAACTTTTACAGTGCCGGAGTTGAGCGAAGCAACATCCTTATCAACGGGTCTGCTCCAGAATATCCTGCCACACCGGTGGGATTTGATCCAGGTCCAGTAGACGCCCCAGACTGGAATGGTTGGTGTTTTGAAATCGGCGCAGGTGAAACGCTCACTTGCACCGTGACAATACCACCCACTGGTGTCAACAAGTTTATCTAAATCAAGTTGACATAGACAAAAGGGCTAGAAATAGCCCTTTTTTTATGGTTGACCAGAAATTCTTTTTCCTACATAATACAAGAATACTAAATTATAGCAGAATATGCGGTGTGGCAAAAAAACAACACTAAAAACCCACAAAAACACAGGGGTTGACCAGAAATAGCCATTTTGCTATAATAATGGTATAGTAAGTAAGAAATTGTAGCAAACGGTTCCAAGTTGACACAAAAAGAGAACCCGCATACAATATTGTTTTGTAACGTCATTTTAGGAGCAGACTAAATGAGCACAGTTCGTATCATTCGCGGTGTATATCGCAACCAACCCATCGTCAACGCTACTTTTGCGTTGGTGAAAGATTTTCAAACCAGTGGCAAGGGCAATTTTGTTACCGTGGCCAATGGTGACTATTTTCCAGGATTTCCAGAAGAAATCCGTGTGAAAGTTGACAGTATCAATGACATTGAATTTGTAGATGGAGAGCCCATGGGCAAAGTAGACAAGGTAGTTGAGTTTAAAAAGCCTGTCCGAGTAGAGACCGATGAAGAAATCATGGAAAGAATTGAACAACGATTCAACATTCTTGACGACATGACCAAGGCCGCTATTGCTGGCGACATCCGTGCAATGATTGTGGTTGGCCCTCCTGGCGTGGGCAAATCCTACGGTGTTGAATTTCAGCTAGAAAAGGCTGGATTGTTTGATCAATTGTCAGGCCGCAAAATCAAGTATGAAGTGATCAAAGGTGCAATGACTCCCATTGGTTTGTACTGCACCCTGTATCGACATTCAGATCGCAACAGCGTCTTGGTGTTTGACGACTGTGACTCTGTGTTCCAGGATGACGTGGCGTTGAACATTTTGAAAGCCGCACTAGATTCGGGCAAGAAGCGTAGAATTTGCTGGAACTCGGACTCGGCTATGTTGCGTCGTGAAGGTGTGCCAGATACTTTTGAATTCAAGGGTTCGGCAATCTTCATCACCAATTTGAAGTTTGAAAACCTCAAGTCAAAGAAACTGCAAGACCACCTTGAAGCCTTGCAGAGTCGTTGTCACTTCCTGGACCTGACTCTGGACACCATGCGTGACAAGATTCTACGCATCAAGCAGATCTTCCGCAAAGGTGACTTGTTCCAGGACTATGACTTTACACCTGAACAGGGCGACGAGATTCTCAACTTCATGGACGAGAACAAAGAACGACTCCGCGAAATGAGCCTGCGTATGGCTCTGAAGATTGCGGACTTGACCAAAGTGAGCTCCAACTGGAGAGCACTAGCCGAAAATACTGTCATGAAACATTGACAGTATTAGTTGGGACGTCATCAATAGTCTAGCTCCTAGACGTTCCAATTTTGACACAGGCACCTCTAAAAAGGTGCCTGTTTTTTTGACTTTGTTTTACTAAGTATGCTATACTAAATTATGCCTTTTTGCTATTCACCATGGACCAATATTGACATCAGCCCAACAGGCGATGTGACTCCTTGTTGCAAATTCCGAACAAACCACTACACTCAAAAATTTAATATACAAAATAGCTCAATACACGAGTATGCTAACAGTGAGTTTATTGCAGAGATCAAGCAACAGTTCAAACAAGGCGAATGGCCAGCTGGTTGCGAGCGATGCAAAATAGAAGAAGATAACAGCATCGAAAGCAAACGAATATTAGATTACACCAGATGGAAAGAACATTACGACAATTATGATTTGGAAAGCAACCAGTTCATAACATCTAGCATAGCATTTGGTAACACTTGCAATCTTAAATGCATAACTTGTGGCCCACATTCATCCAGTCGGTGGCAAAAGGAATACTTTGATCTTTATCAAATTGATGTTCCGCACCACAAGTTCTACAAAAATAATTTTGTCACAGACTTTGTAGAACATGCACCACACATGATCCATGTTGACATACCGGGTGGCGAACCTTTTCTAAGCGGCACTAAAGAACAGCAAGATTTATTGAATTATTACATCAACACTGGCCGAGCAAAAGAGATTTCATTACACTATACTACCAACGGAACTATATTTCCTGATGAAACTTGGTGGAGGCTGTGGAAGCACTTTAAAGAAATTGATTTGCAACTGAGCATTGACGGTGTTGGCGACCGATATGAATACATTCGATACCCAGCTATCTGGAATGAACTAACTGACAATGTTGTTCAATATATTGATAAAGAAAAACAGTTAGACAATGTCAGACTCAGTGTGAGTCATACCGTGAGTGCCTATAATATTTACTACCTTGACGAATTTGTTTCTTGGTGTTATACTATGGGTTTGCCCAGGCCCTGGCTCGGGCGTGTACACAATCCCGTTCATATGAGACCCACAGTCTGGCCCTTGGAAGTTTGCAAAAGCATAGCCAATCATCTAAATACAAGTAGTCATGATGATGTACGGGTGTGGGCAGAGCTTGTGACAACCGAAAACGACAGCAAACATTTCGAAACATTTCAGAACAAGATGCAACAGCACGATCAATATCGCGGACTTGATTTTAACAAAACTTTTCCTGAACTGACCAAATATCTATGAGAACAGCTACAATTATAATCCGTGATGAAGTTAATATCAAGATTGAAGGGCTTGAGTTAGATGCCCGCAGATCCTTGGTTAATAAATTTAAATACGATGTTCCTTACGCTCGTTATCTTCCAGCAGTACGATTGGGCCGATGGGACGGCAAGGTCAGTTACTTTCAGTTGGGTGGTAGCACTTATGTAAATCTCCTACCTGAGATCATCCCCATTCTTGAAGAGTACGACTACGACATTGAACTGGATGATCAGCGAGAATATTCTACTACATTTGAATTCCAACAAGTAGCCGAAGACACGTTTAAAGATATCGTCTGGCCCAAAGGGCATCCGCAGGCTGGCGAGCCCATCATGTTGCGTGACTATCAAGTGGATATCGTCAACAACTTCTTGACTAACCCACAGTGCCTACAAGAAGTGGCCACTGGTGCAGGTAAAACAATTATGACAGCCGCACTGAGTCATGCAGTCACACCCTATGGACGTAGCATAGTTATCGTGCCCAACAAGAGTCTTGTTACGCAAACAGAACGAGACTACATCAACATGGGATTAGATGTAGGTGTGTTCTTTGGCGACCGTAAAGAGTTTGGTCGCATGCATACTATTTGTACCTGGCAGAGCCTAAACGTGTTGCTCAAGAACACAAAGAATCAATCAGCAGAGATCACCATTGGCGAATTTCTTGAAGGTGTGGTGTGTGTGATAGTAGACGAAGTACACATGGCCAAAGCCGATGCATTGAAAACCTTGCTCACAGGTGTAATGGCGCAAGTGCCAATTCGCTGGGGATTGACCGGTACTATACCCAAAGAAGACTTTGAGTTTCAAGCCATACATGTCAGCCTTGGACCTGTGGTAAGCCGTTTGGCTGCCGCTGAGTTACAGGATAAAGGTGTGTTGGCACAGTGCCATGTGAACATTGTACAGTTGGTAGACCATGTAGAATACAACAACTATCAATCAGAGCTCAAGTATCTACTAGAAGAATCTGGTCGATTGGATACCATGGCCAGCCTAATACGGCAGGTCAATGAAACAGGCAACACCTTGGTGCTAGTAGATCGTATTACAGCAGGTCAAGAACTAGTCAAACGACTGGGCGATCGTGCAGTATTTGTATCAGGCGCCACCAAAGCAAAGGACAGACAGGATGAATATGACGAAGTGGCTGAGGCTACCGATAAAATTATTGTTGCTACCTATGGTGTGGCTGCTGTTGGTATTAACATTCCTCGTATTTTCAATCTGGTGCTTGTGGAACCCGGAAAGAGCTTTGTCCGAGTTATACAATCGATTGGGCGAGGTATTAGAAAAGCAGAAGACAAAGACCATGTACAAATCTGGGACATCACTTCCACCTGCAAGTTCGCAAAAAGACACTTGACCAAACGCAAACAGTTTTACAAAGAAGCAAGGTATCCTTTCACACATGAAAAACTGGAGTGGATGACTCTTGGGTAAATTGTACCAACAAGTAGGACAACACCTTTTGGGCAAGTTCCCTGGTGAGGTCATTGTAGAGATTGGTAGCGATCGTTGGGAAGGTAGCAGTGCGTACTTTGCAGATCTGGCCAACACACATGATATGAAATTTATTTCTGTAGATCTCGACGAAACCGCACGACAACGACTGAAAAAAACAATTCCAATAGAGCACTCGCATTTGGTTGAATTTGTACAGGCCGAGGGCACTGCCTGGACCCAAAGTTATCAAGATTCTAAAATACGAGTGCTGTATCTTGATAACTTTGACTGGGATTGGCGCACAGATCGTAAGCAGGCCATGATACAGGATCAAATACAATGGTACCAGTCAAGAGGCATTGTTATGAACAACATAAATTCTCAAACAGCACACATCACTCAGATGGTTAACTTGTTACCTCATTTGAGCCAGAGATGCGTGGTCTGTGTAGATGATACCTATGAATACAATGGAGTGTTTATAGGCAAAGGTGGTGCAGTGGTTCCTTACTTATTGGGGCAAGGATTTGCTATATTAGCGGCCGAAGATTATGGTGTAATATTAGGTCGCGGCTACAAAAATTATATTGTATAATGGATACTATGAAAATATTGACTCTAGACAACACAGCTTATGATTTGGATACTTTGCCCGAAGAGGTAGATGACATGAGATTTGCTATCCTGGATAATTCTGATCCCAGCGATCCAGACTATCACTACATTCCGCTGATCTTTTTAGAAAGTTTTAATTCACCAGCCCTGGTGTTACAGATTGGCGAGTATAAAATACGCATGCCCATTGATTGGCAAATACTCATTGGCGAACCTGATCTTGGTGATCTAGAAATGTTACCACTGACGTCAATCAATGATCGAGGATTCAAAGCATTTCAATTCAACCCATTGACCAGCTTCCGCCCCAGTTTTCTTGACATAGAAATTGTGGATGTCTATCACGACGTGGCTTGGTATGCCCCCAAACTTAAGAATGGTCAGATATTGTGTATTCCACTTAACAATGATCCAGAACCTGATTGTGTGTACTTTGTCAAAGACATTTCTAGGAACTGTGAAGTCATTGATTACAACAAAGCATGGTAATGGAAAAACTATCAATACAAAATGAGATGACGCAGTTCGATCAAAAGAATCGCAAATTCTACGACAGTCTCACTGACGAAGAACGCAAAAAGTTTTCAAACTATCTCATGATACGTTGGGGCTCGGCTGTGCATGGATCCTCAGAATTGCAAGAGTTTTATCTTATCTCCACCAATGAAAGATTAAACAAACACTTCTTTGCCATAAACAAACACCCCAAGCTACAATGGTTAGCCGCTACAGCAGTGAGCCCTGGCATGGGCACACACCGTCATCAATGGATCGCCCCCAAGAAAAAAGAAGCAGGTAGCAATGAAGTCAAGAAGTTTTTGTTAGAACAGTTTCCTGCAATGAAAATATCAGACATCGAAACGCTGGCCAACTTTGTAACAAAAAAAGACATCAAGGAGTATCAACGTGAGCACGGCCACACAGACAAAGACTGACTATGTGTGTCAGTACTGCGAGAAATCGTTCCAGCGAGAAACCAGTCTTGCTGTGCATGTGTGCGAACAAAAACAACGTTATCAAAGTCAAACGGATCGTGGAGTGCAACTTGGGCTACAGGCGTATCTACGGTTTTACACAATGACTCAAGGCAGTGCCAAGCTCAAAACTTTTGATGACTTTGCTCGTAGTCCTTACTATCGTGCTTTTGTTAAATTTGGACGTCACTGTGTGGCTATCAATGCTGTAAACACTGCAAGGTTCATTGATTGGGTAGTGGAAAAAAATAAAAAGATTGATCACTGGTGTCGTGATGCAACCTATACAGAATATCTCACAGACTATCTTCGCCGGGAATCAGTGACAGATGCACTGACTAGAGCAATAGAATATTCGATCAAGTGGAATGAAACACATGACCATCCTTCTCACGACTTCTTGCGGTTTGGCAATGACAACACCATAGCTTATGCTGTCAGCACTGGACGTATCAGTGCCTGGGTACTGTATAACTGTGAAAGTGGGCAGGGGTGGTTAGAAAACATGGATCCTGATCAAAGCAAAATTGTGTGGCCTTGGATTGATCCTGAATTCTGGCAGAAAAAGTTTCGCGACTATCCAGCAGATCAGGAGTATGCCAAAGAGATGCTAAAGAAAGCAGGCTGGTAATGAGCGCAGATATTGACATTGACTTGGCTGATAGAGATATCATACTAAAGTTAATAAAACATATACCAGCAAGACAAGACAACGACGGGCAGAGTCGTTTGCATAACTCTGGAATCTATGTCACAGCAATACCCAGAGATCCGTTGTTAAACTGCTCCAGTGTAGATTATCGTGAAGCAGAACAACGTGGGTACTTCAAGATTGATCTGCTGAATATGAGCGTTTATAAACTCGTACAAGATCCTGTGCATTATGAACAAATGTTGGCACAGGAACCTCCATGGCAACGACTATGGATGGACCAACCCTGGGCCTCTCAGTTGGTACACGTGGGCAACTATGTGGATTTGTTGGCTTCAATGAAGCCAGACTCTATACCCAGGATGGCTGCTTTTATATCTATCATCCGTCCAGGCAAAGCACACTTGCAAAACAAGCCCTGGACAGAAGTATTTGAATCAGTGTGGGATGGTGATGACAGCAGAGGATATACATTCAAAAAAGCACATGCCATCAGCTATGCATCTTTGGTGGCCTTGCACATGAATCTACTCGACTCTACGCACTAGAGTTATTGATTTACGTTTGCTTTTTTTGCGGGCTATGTCAGCCAGGCTCGTGGCAGGACCATGCAATATTTCCAGATCTTTATTGACAAAAGTACGCAAATAAGGACGGAAAATCTCCCAATCAGCCTTTAAAAATATGTTTATTGGTATGCTACGATTGCTTTCCCACCACCATTGATTGGCCAGCTCTAGAAATAGTTTTTTAAGCTCTGCGTGTTGTATATTTCCAAAGTCGTAGATAGTTGTGACCGCATCATCGCGATTTTGCACCACGCCTATGTACTCATTGCCAGCGTAGGTGCAGAAAGTGATAAAAGGGTAGCGTTCTGCTATTTTAGCGAAGATTTCTGTGCCCATAAATATCTAGAGGAAATTATAAATGTATTCAACCACTGCCTATTTATATCAGCAAAAGCAACAGGTATTATTGATTGATACCTCAGGTGTGGGTGACACATTCAAACGGAGGTGGCAACCTGTGTACGCAAAAAATTTAAAGATACATCGTGGCGTGGACAACGTCATATTATTTGAGTTTGTTAATCAAGATGAGAAACCTGTAAACATTTCAGGCAGTACCATCACTTTCAGACTGATCAGCACCAATGGTGACATACTGTTGTTGAGCAAAGATTTGGAAATCCTGAGTGCCACCACAGGACGAGCCAAAGTTACCCTGCTCAGCACCGAACTGGATACTGTAGATGCACAGCCGGTGGGATGGAGCTTGGATCGTAACACCGTGACCAGTGAACTGTACGAGCCTGTGTTTACCAATGCCTACTCCGGCGGTCGCGGCACAGCAGATGTTGTGGATTCTGTGTATCCTGCATTTGTGCCCAGCGAAATAATGACTGTGCCCACACAACCAGAAATCAGTGCCAGCAACCCCAACCGCAATCACACTTCTGCTGTGTATGTACAAGGTCGCCCCCTGGTTACATTCCAGATGACATTTGATAACTTTTCGGGCAACGTCAAAGCCCAGGGATCAAGTACACAGTTAGGCCCATGGTACGATATAGGCAATCAAAAACAATACATCAATCAGCTCAAGCGTGATTACTTCAATGTAGAAGGTTACCATAACTACATTCGTTTTGAAGTCAATCAATATGGTTACAAGGCCAAGGTTGGCAATGTGCTGGTCAGCGGCGGCAACGTGACCAACGTTACCATAAACAATCAAGGCAGCGAGTGGATTTCTACACCATTTCCAAACATTGACATTGTGGGCGAAGGTACTGGTGCCACTGCCTATGCCACTGCATCAGCTGGCACACTATCGGGTGCTGTGGTAGTCACAGCCGGTGAAGGCTATGTCAACAATCCCAACGCCGCAGTCAACAACGGGTTCATTACATCAATCGCTTATAGATAATTAAAAATCTCATTTCAGACATTCATAAATTATAAAAGTCAGACAAGGATGTCAAATGAAAAAATTTAAAAGAGTGGTGGTATTGGGTTGTAGCTGTGCATTTGGGGCTGAATTAGAAGATCCGTTGTCGCATGCAGAAAAAGATTCTGGCATACAATATCTTAAAAACAAAGAGTATCGACTAAATCATGTTTATGGAAAACTAGTAGCTGATTATCTTGGCGCTGAATTAGACATGTTTGCATGCCCAGCAGCCAGCATAGGTCATATGAGATGGCAAGCACAAAACTGGTTGGAACAAACTCCGGATATCTCAGACAGTTTGATACTGGCTGGAATTACTGGCACCAGCAGAGAAAGTTGGTTCTTTGCAGATTATGCAACCAGTTTTCAACAGGCCGATGCTAGTTTTAACAAACACGTACATAATCTTTCAATCAATCACCATTACATTGATGAAAGACTTGACCCGCAATGGGTAGAACTCTATAAAAAATGGTTGATGCTCAGCCACTGTGATGAATGGGAGCGGTATAACTTTCAACAAACTGTGCTGTTTCTTGATGGCATTGCCAAGCTCTACGATATTGATGCATTGCATTTTTATATGTTACCCAATCAATATACTTCTAACAGCAAAAACTTCTGGAACTCTACTGACATACTGACTAAACTAAAAAAATTGGATCAACAAAATTTACTGTTCATGCCTGGTGAGCACCCAACAGAAGCAGGGCATGAGTTGATTGCTCAATGGATAATTGAAGAACTCAAACGTAGATATGATTAAAAAAGTTGTGGCATTTGGCTGTAGTTGGACCTATGGCGACGAGCTTGTGGCTCCTGAATTTCGCAATCTGAGCGAAGCTGAATTCCGTGATCATTACGATGAAAATAGGCCCTACAGACTAGATAATTGTTATGCTGGCTTAATAGCCAAGCATTATGGACTGGAACTGGACAACATGGCTTTTCCGGGTTCAAGTTTAGAAAGCATGCGCTGGAACCTGATGTGGTATCTGCGCAATGGCATGCCCACGGACGATGTAATTTTTGTGGTGGGGTTAACTGATGCCGCAAGACAAAGTTGGTTTAATCCCTTGCATGAAATCAGCCGTAAAGACCCGCAATGGAATCGGCACATGCACGGAACCTGGCTCACCCAACCAAATCCTGACATCGACGATAACTGGTTCCGATTACAAAAATTATGGTTGGGCATGAGCTATCATCGCGAGTGGGCAGAATACAATTTCCAACAAACAATAAATCTATTTGATCAAGCCCAAAGTCGTTATGGCATACCCGTGGTTCAATTTTCTGTGCTGGAAAATCGATATGGAGTAACTGCACCTAGCCTTATCTATTCTGGAACCAATTTCCGAGACATACTGGTCCAAAAGAGACGAGATCTAAATGTGGAACCTTTTGCTGGTGGAGGACATCCCAATGAAAAAGGCCATCAACTCATAGCAGATCACTTGATTGAACACATAAAGTATGCTAAAATGCTAGTGTGATAGACATACTTTCTTACTTGCCGGCAAAACGCAAAAGTACCAGTTCGGGCTGGGTCAGCTTCAACGCACCCTGTTGTGTACACAATGGAGAGAGTGCAGATCGTCGACAGCGTGGTGGTATCAAAATCACAAATCAAGACTGGAGCTATCACTGTTTCAACTGCGGGTTCACTGCCAGCTTTGTGTTGGGCCGTAACTTATCGTTTAAAGCCAGAAAGCTACTGGGTTGGCTCAATGTAGATCGCAATGAAATTGAACGTATCAATCTTGAAAGTCTCAAGCACAAGAACATTGAAGGCATACTCAATGATAGACAACAAGTGGTGCAACGATTACAAGGTATCGAATTTGAAGATCGTGACTTGCCAGCAGATACACAACCACTAAATGAATCAGCTGTGGAATATCTCAATGCTCGTGGTATACCCACAGACTATCCACTGTTTTATAAAACCATGCCTAGGCCAGGCATTGTAATTCCTTTCACACATGATGGTCAAGTGGTAGGACATACCACTAGATTCCTAGATGATAGAACGCCCAAGTACATACAAGACATACAACCGGGCTATGTGTTTGGCACAGACCTGCAACAAGACAGCTGGCAGCATGTGCTGGTCATGGAAGGTGTATTTGATGCATTGTGTGTTGGTGGCCTGGCTGTGTTACACGCTGAAATCAATGATGCACAGGTGCGCTTGATACGATCATTGGAACGAGAAGTCACTGTGGTTCCAGATCATGATGAAGCCGGAATGAAACTGGTTGATCGTGCCCTGGAACTGGGCTGGGCAGTGAGCATGCCCAACTGGCCCGCAGATGTCAAAGACGTTAATGATGCTGTTCGACGCTATGGCAAGGCAGCAACTATGTTGAGCATATTTGAATCTAGAAACACCAGTCGCATTCGTATAGAAATGGCCAAGAAGAATTTGTTAAGGAAACTCAATGTCTAAGTTATACATTTTTGGAGATAGCTATAGCACACCAGGATTCTGCGTCGAGCCCAAAGACTCGTGGTGGGGACTGTTGGCCAACAAACTTAACATTGAAGGTGTTGAAAACTTTAGTTGGCCCGGCAACAACATAGACAGTATTGCGCATATCATTGTTGCCAACGCAAATTTATTTAACCAGGATGATTACATAGTCATTGGTGTGCCGCCTATTGAGCGACTCACTGTGTTTGAAAATGATGCTACATCAAAACTGTATACCAAGTTTGACAATAAGTTACACGAAGTAGCAAAACCACAAGTTCCTTGTCATGGCGGACTAAAACAATTGACTCGCCACCAGCTTGGTAGACAAGAAATTGATCAGTGGAATCGCAGTTGGCAAGAAGCACAGATACTACGTCAACTAATAACTTTGATTGCGTATCTAGAAAAAATTACCAACCGTATACTGATACTAAACTTGTCTGAGCCCTTTCAGCCAATCACAGGATGGGTCACTCTGAATAGTGTACAAAAACAAGCATACAGCGATCCACGAATACTGATAGATCATGATACTTACTATTCTGTGAACTACAACGTAAATCAACCAGCAGATTTTGAAACTCATGCTTGGTTTGGTCATCAGGGCGCGGCAGGTAATCACCATTGGTTCGTCACGTCGCTATTGCCCAAACTAAAAGAGATAAAATGGATTTAAAAATCACAGCCTCAAAGATTAAACTCATAGATACAACGAGAGAACACACATGAAAGACTATTCAGTAGAAGTACAACGACTATTCTTAGAGATCATAATGCAAGACGCACAGAGTTTTGTGCGAGTGCAAAATATCTACAACGAAGAAAACTTTGATCGTAGCCTGCGTTCAGCGGCTAAGTTTATAAAAGAACATGCGGACAATCATAAGACTCTGCCAGATCGCAGACAGGTATCGGCTGTTACTAATATTTCCTTACAAGAGATTCCAGATTTAAATGACGGTCACCTTGACTGGTTTATGGAAGAGTTTGAAGCATTCACCCGTAGACAAGAACTAGAACGTGCTATTCTTAAGTCGGCAGACTTGCTGGAAAAAGGCAATTTTGATCCTGTAGAGAAACTGATCAAAGATGCAGTACAAATTAGTTTGACCAAAGATCTAGGAACAGATTACTTTGACGATCCACGCAGTCGACTTATGGCGCTGAAAAACAACAATGGGCAAAACTCCACAGGTTGGCCTGCCTTGGATCGATTGTTGTACGGTGGATTTAATCGTGGCGAACTACAGATTTTTGCTGGTGGTTCGGGCTCGGGCAAGAGTTTGTTCATGCAGAACCTGGCAGTGAACTGGGCACAGGCCGGACTCAATGGCTGTTATCTCACCCTGGAACTCAGTGAAGGTTTGTGTAGTATGCGTATTGACTCCATGATGACCAATACATCCAGCAAGGAAATCTTCAAAGACATTGACACAGTGGAAATGAAAGTGAAGATGATGCAGAAGAAGTCCGGGGCTTTACAAATCAAGTACATGCCAGCCCAATCAACTGTAAATGACATTCGTGCATACTTAAAAGAACTGCAAGTTAAAACAGGCAAGCGTGTGGACTTTTTGTGTGTGGACTACTTAGACTTGATCATGCCTGTGAGCGCCAAAGTCAGTCCCAATGACTTGTTTGTCAAAGACAAGTATGTTTCGGAAGAACTGCGTAACTTGGCCAAGGAGCTCAATGTGTTGTTTGTCACAGCTAGTCAGTTGAACCGTGCGGCCGTGGAAGAAATTGAATTTGACCACAGTCATATATCAGGCGGTATTTCAAAGATCAACACAGCAGACAACGTGTTTGGTATCTTTACATCAAGAGCCATGCGTGAACGTGGGCGTTATCAGATACAGTTAATGAAAACTCGATCCAGTGCAGGAGTAGGACAAAAGGTTGACTTAGAGTTTGATCTTGAAAGTCTGCGCATCAGAGACCTCGGCGAGGATCAGCAACAGAGTTCGGGTTTTGTCAAGAAGCCCAGCATCTATGATTCTATCAAAGCTCGTAGTCAAGTAGCGGTAAAATCTGATGAAACCATAGATGATGACACCGGCGAAGTGGCCAAGATATCAGCATCAATAGACAGTTCAAAATTAAAAGACTTACTCAAACAAGTCAAGACCAATTAAATCACACAACTCAGGTAGGTAGTTTTTGATACTGATACCTTTGAGATTGTCTTGTCTTTTTATCTGTTTTAAAAATTCTTCAAAATTGCTTTGATCAGTTTCACTGTGGACTTCACCTATATAGGTATCGTAGTCCACAGGATTGAGAACTGTTTTTAAATGTTGTTTGACATGAACAGGCAATGCACGTGGCTGTAACCATGCTGGATGATAGATGGGATTGTTGGCATATTCTATTTTTTGTTCCGCAAACCAAGCCACAGTTTGATTGTGATACAACACATTGAGATTGCTCAGTGTATAATTTGCTGAAACAAACGTAGTAAGTTCTCGGAAAAACTTTAAATTTGGTTCTAACAAAGACCAATCCAATGGATATCGCACATATTCAAACACAGGCCCAGTACCATCAATGCTGACGCAAAAATTAAGATTTTTAAATTTTGACAAAATCTTTTTATATTCGTCCGACAGAGCCACGCTGCCATTGGTCACCATGCTGATAAAGCATCGATCATTGCCCAGTTCCAGCAAGCGTTCTAATACTTGGAAATTCTTTTTTTCATACAAGGGTTCGCCGCCCAACAGAGTCAAGGTCACCAAGCTGGAGAAATCTATTTCACTGTAGACCTTGTCAAGATCAATGAATTGATATTTCTTCATGCCTAATTTGGGATTTTCTTTGTAATCCAATTTTGCCCAACTGCTACTAGCTCCTGCGTTACAACTCACACAAGCGGCATTACAAGTGTAACTGGTCATCATCTTGAGCATCAAGGTTTTTTCCAGCCCTTGTGCGGCGTCCTGTTTGATAAACTGCAAATCTCTATCCCAATACCAATCCAGAGCGGCATTTTTTAACTGTCGATCACTGGTCAGCCCTTGATCTTCGAGATTCCAGCATTTCTGGCATTCCGCAGGGCGTTTGCCCGCGAGCATTTCCTGCTGTATTTTTTTGATATCATACTGCTTGGGCAATAGACAACAGTGAGTATCAATGCGATTAGTCCAGTTTAATTCCCGTCCAAACCAAGGTAAAACACAAAAATTGTTCATGATCTATTTACGGGATTACATACACCACATCGATAAATATATTACAAAGGTTTAGGATCATGCAAAAAAAGACCCGTAGTATATTAGAAGAACTGGATGCCATGTACATCGATCGCGATCGCAGACACGTGATCGAAAATCGTGCCAGCAATATCATTGCCAGCGCCATACGACTACTAGAGCAGATCGAACAGACCTACGATGTTGAGCAGTCTGAAAATCTACAACGAAAGTTGATCAACGCCATAAAGATGCGTGATCCATCAAAATTCACACGCACAGTAAGGCGCACTGATGAAAATTCATGATATATTTCGAGAAGGGCTACTGTCAGATTTACGAGCGATCGGACAAACAGCTCAGCGTGATGTTTGGGGCGGCCCACAGCCTGCAGAGCTAGGCCGGGATCCCAGGCAATGGGCACAGGCCATATCCAAAGCTGCCGCAGGAGCCCGCCAAAATGCTAATGTATTGCCCATAGCCGATACTTTCACCAAGGCCTGGGACACATTGGCTCGTAAAATCAATGATTCCAAGGGCCCTGGCGAAGCCATGGATCTAGCAGAATATCAAAAAACATTTGCGGCCTGGTTGGCTCGTGAAACAAAGACCAAACCCAACATGGCACAGATACAGGCCATGATCACAGCCACCGACCCAAAATTGGTGCGAGACTACATGGTTGCACATTTTATTCCTCAGTATCAACGAGTCATGACCAATCCAGTGTACACCATACCCGATGGTCACCGAGAAAAAGGCATATTCATTGCGGCCAATGGGCAACGGTCTGAAGTTGAGTACGAGTGGGATTCTACCACCGCTGCCTTTGTGGATCCTGTGACAGGAGACCGAGCCGGTGCACGACAGATGTCAAGCATGATAGCATCCGCCATGGAAAAAGTCACAAGAGGTTCCGCCCAACCCGAAGTTGACATGGATGATCTTGGTCGTGCCGGAGTCTCTGAAAGTCAAACTTTGCGACGTGCTATGTTGGCAGAAGGTGGCAATGTGTTTAAGGATGCTGATGGCAACCCAATGACACAGCGTATCAATCAAAGCGACATTCCAGCCACTGTGATGTGGTTAGAACAACTGATTGGCATAGACTTGCCACGAGAACGTTGGTTAGGGTCAACAGGCAAAGTTCCTACATCGGGCGATCTTGACATTGCCATTGATGCCAATGAAATCTCCAAAGAACAAATGGCCGCACGTCTCACACAGTGGGCGCAGAGTCACGGACTTGATCCAAAGCAATATGTAAAAAAAGCAGGAGAAGTACATCTACGCACACCCATAGCTGGTGATCCCAAACGTGGATTTGTGCAAACAGACTTTATGTTCTTGCCCAATGTTGACTGGGGAACATTCTTCTACAATCAAGGCGCTGACACTGCTTACAAAGGGCTGGTACGTGCTGTGTTAATGAGTAGCATAGCCAAAACCGTGGGCCTTAAAGTTGGTATCAACGGTATGTTTGACCGCAAAACCAACAAGCTATTGAGTCAAGATCCTGATGCAGTGGCCAAGGCCATACTGAACAAACGAGCCACACGCAAAGACCTGTCCACAGT
>Ga0315903_10001405_pt1 | contig 36471 bp, 47 predicted proteins | sample LakEriMetagenome_7_FD_203524 | JGI IMG/M metagenome (GOLD analysis project Ga0315903, IMG submission 203524) | Freshwater fungal communities from buoy surface, Lake Erie, Ohio, United States - Buoy 2 MA119 | ecosystem: Environmental > Aquatic > Freshwater > Lake | place: USA: Lake Erie, Ohio...
TATACACCCTGCGGGTGTGTTGCAAGCAACTGTTATTGGTTATCCATGGTGATCAGATCAAGTAACTCACCTTCAAGCTTAACTTTACCCACATATCTACCAAAGTCTTGTACGATTATCGAATCATCTTCAGCAACGAACTGGTATTCGCACGGATCTAGGTCGTATGTTTGACTTATTACGATGCTTTCAAGCCGTTCGTAGCGATCATTTGACACAATTGTGTTATTTATAGCCAATGTTAGTACAACGCCTCCAAAGAAGCTTAAAACACTCAACGTTACAATATCATTTCTTAAATTTTTCATCTTTATTTTTAGGTTTTAGTTTGTTTTCAATAAATTTATCTAGTGTAGAGCTCGTACTCTTAGTTAATACGAGCCTACGGTAGTATACATTACTCTTCATATTGTTTTTAAATTTCTAATAGTTCACACATATATTCGAATGAATAGTTGTAATCAATACTCAATGCTTCGTTTGATCTTAAATCTAATAGATCGAGTGTTTCTTTAGGCATGTCTTGAAAGTTAACAATGTCTTTTGCATCATCTTCAAAGTGATATAACATATTGTTTAAAGCTAGATCATCAATGTAGTTTTTAATGTCTTGTTTTGTTTTAATTTTAGTGTTTAGTAATTTCATATTATATTTATTTTAATTTCACTTATATTATCATTTTGTTGTCGTATTCGGTCTGTATGTATAGCACCCGAAGGGGGGCTAGAAACCTACTCAACAGTAGGCTCTAGATTTTCAATCGTAGCTAAGTGTCTAACATTACTAGGCATATCGGTTGATTGTGACCAATACTCACGCTTAATCCAACATGGCATGATTGATAGCTTAGGTAACATTATCTTCAAGACCTCATCATGATTGTAGGTAACACGTTGATTTTTGTTGTTGACAAATGTTATAATTTGATTACGACCAAACCATGATTTTCTTACAACAAAGTTAGCACGTTCTATTGGCGGATAGATCAAAGCCAATTGTTCAGGCGTTAATGCAGCGATTGCTTCAGCTAATAATTCTTTACCGGTTTTAGTTACTTCAACATTGTTTTCAACTAAAGTTTCTTTTACTTTTTTCATAATTATATTAATTTAATTTGTTATTTATTTACATTTATATTATCAATTACTCGTCGTATTAGGACTGTAAGTCTTTTAAGTGAAAGTTTATTATTTTATTAAGTTCTTTTTTATTTGTTAAATGGTAATGTGAATGAAAGACATTATTTTTATTAATGACTAGGTCATAAAGTTTGAAGTCTTTTGAATAATAAATTTGGAATGTGAATTTTGAATTTGAAGTCATAATGGTTTTTTTATTTGTTAATATTTATTTTTGATCTTCATATATATTATCAAATACTGTTCGTGCCCAGGCTGTATGCTATACGCTTCGCTTCGCTCCGCTTATGTTATAGTCTTGATCGCTTGCGGTCAGGCTATGTGTTACCATCTAGGTAATGTACAACGCAGACACTGTATTATGTACACAGCTAGCAGCACTGCGGCTAATACCTGTACACATTCAATCCATAAACCGAAAAGGCAAAACTTTTTAAACAAATCCTAAATCTGGTACCCGGGGGGTCAAAAACCAAATCGTTTTCTTTTTGAAAAGTTAAGGCTGAAAATAGTATATAACCCCTTAGTTCCATATATCTGATGCTCTATTTTAAAAAAAGCACCCTAAAGGGTATAATATTGAATATTATGATATAGTATATATCTTATTGGGTATAAGTGTTATACAGTGTGACGTTAGCTAATTAAGTATATAAATAGTAGGCTATTGTCACTATATTATTATGTTTGATTTTATTGTAAGATTTGTGATCGATGCGTAATAGTATATACTATATTAAAGTGTATTATGGAGATCAATTTAGGTATACAATCCCCTTTGTTAAAACAAAAGTTATCACCGTTGGCGGCTAAGAAGAAAGCGGCTAGGGATTTGGCTTATGCGAAGACGGAGGATAGAAAGAATAAGAAGGCGCATGCACAGAGATTACGTAGAGCTAATCCTGATGACGCTAAAGGTAAAGACTGGGATCATAAGAACCAGAGATGGGAAACTCCTGCACAGAATAGAGGTAATGATGGTGAAGGTACCAAGAAAGAAAGTGGTAAAAAATATAAGACTAGATAGTTATGGCTACACAAATGTTTCAGGGTAGAGGGCAATTGGTTGACCGATTGATGGCTCAGGTTGGTAGTAGAGCGTTGGCTATAGGTATATTAAAGAAGAGAGGGGATATGAATGCTTCTGGTGAGCTTACTGCTAAGGGTCGTGAAAGAGATAGAATGACTGCAGGAGAAAGAGCTAAAGATCGTGCGTCAAAAGCTAGTGGTAGACCAGCAAGTGATTTTATTTATGTTTCGGCTAGTAACAGTACAAAATTAAAAGATAATGAAAGCTAAAAAGAAAGTTGAACCTACTGCTCCTAAGTCTGGTATTATGAGTAATAAACGTGGTCAAACGCCACCGAAGAAGAGCCCTATGAAGAAAACAGTTAAGGATGCATGTTATAAAAAAGTAAAAGCAACGTATGATGTATTTCCTTCGGCTTATGCTAGTGGTGCTATCGCTAAGTGTAGAAAGAATAAAGGTAAAAAGTAATGGCAGTACGAAAAACAGAGAAAGGCGCCTCATTAAAAAGATGGTTCAAAGAGAAATGGACGGACGAAAAGGGTAATCCTTGTGGTTCTGCAAAAAATAAAAATGTAAAAGCATGTCGTCCTTCTAGGAGAGTTAGTAAAGATTCTCCAAAACCTTGGAGTGAAATGTCGGCTAGTGAGAAATCAAAGGTTGTTATCGCTAAGAAGAAGGTAGGGATGGGCACTAGAAGATCAAGTAAAAGTAATGTATCATAAATAATAAAAAGAAATGGCAATAATTCCAAGTGACGAAAAAGTAATAATGGTAAGTAGTACCGCGAATACAACTTACTCTGGTAGTAAAGCATTAAAAGAAACAGCGGAGTGGTATACAATGCAGGATGTGACAGATACCGTACGTCCTTATAAAGTATATACTGCTTTATTGACACAAAGTGGGGATAGTGTACCCGCAGAAATAAGTGAAGGGGCGCTAATAGTAGGAGTTACTTATGAAATAATTTTTGGCTCAATTGGAATGGATTTTACAAATGTTGGTGCACCAAATAATAATCTAGGAACTTTCTTTGTAGCCACAGGCACAACTCCTAATAGCTGGGGAGCTGGTGAAGGAGGCTTTAAAAAAATATTAAGCTATAATACAGGAGCTCCAGTAGCAACAGTGTTAGAGAATACTATTGGAAATATTTATTTTGCTTATAATGGTGTTGGGTATTATCAAGTTTCTTCAGATCCAGAATCTCTTTTTCCTGTTGGTAAAACTTTTGGTTTTATTGGCTCTGTAGGTGATGATATTGCAAGTGCTTCTTATGGATTTTTAAGGTCTAATGGTACTTATTTTTATATTTTAACTAAAGATTTTGCCTCAGATTCAAATAATCAATTAAACAACACTCCAATAGAAATAAGAGTATATAATTAAAAATAAAACTAATGGCTGAAAAGAAAAAGACTGCAGCATGGACTCGTAAAGAAGGAAAGTCTGCGACTGGTGGATTGAATGCAAAAGGTGTAGCGAGTTATAGAAAAGAAAATCCGGGATCTAAATTACAAACGGCGGTTACTAAAAAACCATCGGAATTAAAACCTGGCAGTAAAGATGCAAAACGTAGGAAATCATTCTGCGCTAGAATGTCTGGTATGCCTGGCCCAATGAAAAAACCTAATGGTAAACCGACAAGAAAGAAGTTAGCATTAGATAAATGGAATTGTTAATTAATAAATAAAAAAAATGGCAAACTTTTTAAAAATAACAGTGACATCAGAGGCCCCATTACCGCTTATATTAAATTATGATGCAATAAATAATATTCGATTAAAAGGGAAAGAAACTATTGAGATACTTTATAACAATATATTTATACAATTAGCAATAACAAATACAATAAGCGGCACGGATGTAAATACTACAAAGATCGGATTGCAATCTATATTTAATGCAATTCAAACACAACCTGGGGGGAAAATTGTACAGGTTAATTTTCCTAAAAATATACAGTGTGTAGGTTTTAATGTTGTAGTATAATAATAAAAAAAATAAATTATGGTAGATTTAATAACAATATTATATCCAGAAGAAGGGAACATATTGCCAGGTACGATAAATTATAATACGGTGCTAGCCATGTATATAACAGGTGTCGGAACGATAACAATATACTTAGAAAACAGAAAGACTCTAGTAGAAATACGAGATGAATTTGACGATGAGGATATTAACACCACAAAGAAAGCTTTTCAAGCCATACTTAACACTCTTGAATTAGCTCCTGGTGATAATGTTACTACAGTTGTATTCCCACCTAATGTTAAATGCGAATCGGTAAGTTCTGAGCTCTATTAATCATTAATATAATAAAAAAAACAAATCAATGGCGATAATATATAGTTACCCAAAAAATACAGATATATTATCTACTGATGTTATAGTTGGTACTTCAACAAGAGTAGTTAATGGTAAAAGGAGGAATGTAACAAAGAACTTTGAGGTTAGCTCTATTGCTGAGTTTTATAACGAAACTAGTTCTATAGCTATAACCGGTCAAAACAATTTCTTTTTTCAAAACAACATTGCACTTGGTAGAAAACCAGGATCATTAAGTTTTGTAGCAGGAGGAGGAACGGGTACTAACTTTAATAGTATAACAACTATTAGAATTAGTAAATTTGCTACTTCTGGTAATCTAATGATAGATTATATAAATACATTTATAGATCAAGCTATAATTATAGCTCAGGCGGATGATTTGAATAACTTTGGTATTTATAAGTTTATTAGTATTACACAATCTATAGGAGAGCCTAATTTCTATGACATCGTAATAGAAGCGGTCAATGCTAATGGCTCTATACAAGAAGATAAGTTTTATGGATTTGCTATTTATCCTGGATTCGTTAATCCGAATATAAATCCTGGTAGTGATATTAATTTAACTACTACAGGATCATCAGGACCAGCAACATTTATTAGTGGTACTCTTAATATACCTATATATTCAAACTTGCCAATAAGAAGGAATCTTCAAGATGGTAATATAAATTATTGCGGATATGCTCCATTTGGAAGTTTAGAGAGTGAAGCAGTTTGGACAATAACAAAAATAACAGTTGCCTTAAATGGCAGTGTAACAACGACAGTAAGTAATAACGTAACATGGACTTCGGTTCCATTCTAAAATAAAATAATATGCCAATAGTAAGTACAAATCCAATCGAAGTAGAAGGAAATGTTTATCCATACTTTTTAGTAAATTTAGCTGTATCACCATTGATTAAGCCAAATGATGTAGGGGGTAGTGTAGCTATGAAACTAACACCTTACAGAGTTTTAGAGGATGGAAGTTCAGAAAGCTTACCTGATTATTCTACATCTATAAACTACCTAGACGTGTTCGAAAGTGGTGATGATGATGCCATTCAAGCAGCCGGAGCAATCATGTATGCTTTACAAGGATTTATTAACGCAAAAGGTTTATAATTTATGGCTAATTATAGAGCAGTCGCAAACGGGAATTGGAGTAGTTTAGCAACGTGGCAAGATGATAGTCTTGGATATTTTGCTAATTCTTCTGTATTACCTACAAGTGCTGATGATGTATATTCAAATAACTTCACTGTTACAATAGACGGAACAAGAAATGCAAATACTATAAGAAATACTGCATTTACACCACCTACGAATTTAGCGTTAATGTCTATTCCGCAGATGAGTTCAAATACTACACCAAGTGGTGCTGCTGCTGCGAGTAGTGCTGCAGGCGGAACTGCTGCTTGGAATGCTTTTGATAGAAATACAGGAACAATTTGGAATACTCCATCAGGTACTAATACGGGTTGGTTATCATATCAATTCCCAACAGGAAAAATAATAAAAAGATATGGTTTTTTTAGTGATTCAAATAATGCAAAAAATCCAAGAACTTGGACTTTTGAAGGTAGTAATAATGGTTCAACGTGGGTAACAATAGATACACAAACAAACTTTATCACAGGAGTTTCTACATTTTATTCTTTTGATATTTCTGCAAATACTACTTCCTATACTTATTACAGAATAAATGTAACTGCAACACAAGGCGGTTCAACAGTTGCAATAGCAGAACTTGAAATGTCAGAAGTAACTAACCTATATGGTGGTATAGTTGCAGGTGGTCAATTCAAATTTGCAAATGGTGGTAATTTAACTTGTGCTGCTTCAAACGCTATTGCGGTAGGTAATACAACACCAACTTTATTGTTTGATTTAGCAAGCGGAAATAGTGCTACATTTAATGGTAATTGTAATCATAATTTTGCAGTAACGAGTAGTACACTTATAAATTTTAATGGAACAGGAACGTTTAACATTTTAGGAAATTTGGATATTTCTTTTGTAGGTGGTTCAGTTGGAACAAGAAGAACACTTTCAATAAATTCAAATGGAATTATAAATATAATAGGAAATATAGATTGCGCAAGTAATCAAACAAATACAGTTAATACAATAGATGTAAATTCAAATTGTATAATAAACCACACGGGCACAATTACTGGAAGTGCTGTTGCTACACTAACTACAAATGGAGTTGCTTTAAGAATTTCAACATTATCGACTTATAATTTAACAGGTAATACAATTGCGGGTACTAATGCTGCTATAAGTTCAACTGTAACAACTAATATCAATGTAGTTGGAAACACAAATGGAAGTGCAAGTGCTCCTGCTATTTTAAACACAACTGCTCCTGCAACTATTGATTTATTAGGAGTAACAACTTCAGGAAGTGGCTCTCCTGCGGTGCAAGGACTTTTAACAACTTTTGTAAAGGTTAGAGGTAATGTAATTCACACAGATACATACGCAGCTATTTATGCAGGTAGAGTAGTAATAGATAACAACGTTACTTCGTGGCAATTTAAAGATTCTACAAACACAGTTACAAGAACTTTATATACTGCTGGAGTAGCTTTAGGAAATCCTGCTACAACTAATGTAAGAAGCGGTGTTACTTATGGTCCCTCTTTAGAATTAACAGGAACATTAATAGTACCAAATCCAAGTAATGTACTTTTTGGGGTTCCTACAGATAATACAACTGGTACATACTCAACAACTCCTGCTTTAATAGCTACTGAAATATTTACTAAACTATTATCTTCAACTGATTTTAATACATCAGGAAGTTTTGGTAAATTAGTAAAAGATAATTTAGACGCTCAAGTAAGTTCAAGACTTGCAACAGCATCTTATGTTGCTCCAGACAATGCTGATATTGCAGCTATTAAAGCTGTTACAGATACATTAACGGATGTTGCAACAGAAACAACTTCTTTAGCAATTAAAACAAAAACAGATTTAATACCAAATAATCCTGCAAGTGTAGAATCTGTAGGAGCTATTGTAGCAAGTTATAACATATAAAAAAAATTTAAAAAATGGCAATAATTTACAGTTACCCAAGGGTTACAACATTAAACAATTCAGATCTATTAATAGCTACCAGATTTGAAAACGAAGATAACGGCACCGCTAGAAATATAACTTTCACGGCTGATGCGCTTTTAGACTATGTGTCTTCTAATTATGCTCCTACATTAAATCAAGTATTAACAGCAGGCAATGTATCTTTACTAGACGCTTCTATTGGTAGTTTATATTTGTACAACCCTCATGCACCATCAGGAAATGGATATGTTTCTATTACAGGGGATAAAAATAGAATTAACTTTTTTGACAACGAAGGAGTTGATTTAGGGTATATAGCTCAAGATACGTTACGTTTAGATGATTTATCTACAGCGTTTAGTTTTCAAATTAAAAAACCTTCGGTATTAACAAATAATAGAACAGCAACTTTTCAAGACGCTTCAGGAACAGTAGCATATTTATCAGATATACCAGAAACAATTAATTATGGTTTATTTGCGCAAACAGGAAACTCTACTATTATAACAGGGACAACTGCTGAAAGCACATTAATAAATGGTGGAGAAGGGTCATTAATCATCCCCGCAAATAGTTTTAATGTTGGAGATAGCTTTAAAGCTGTTTTTGGCGGTGTTATGAATGCAGCAAATAATCAAACTATTAGAATAAGAGTTAAAGCAGGTTCCGTTGTACTTTTAGATAGTGGAGTTCAAACATTAACAAACTCAATAATAAGTGATATTTGGAGTTTGAATGTGGATTTTACAATAAGACAATTAGGAGCAGCAGGAGTTGCTTCAATAGTTACATTAGCAACATTCCATTATACAAAAACAAACAATGCAACAGTTGAAGGATTTGCTTTCAATAATATAAACAATACTACATTTGACACAACTGTTAGTAATACTTTAGATGTTACAGTTCAATGGGGTAGTACAAATGCGTCAAACAGTATCTATAGTGATATATTTATATTAAACAAAATATACTAATGAGTAGAAAAGAAAAAATAGATTTATTCCTAAATAAATGGGTGAGTCGTAAGTTAACGGTTTTTGTTGTAGCTTCCGTTGGATTATTCTCTGGAGTTATAACTTCAACTGATTGGGTTATAATTGGTACATCTTATATTACGATTGAAGGTGTTACTAATATTGTTGAACGTTTATTTAAAGCTAAATCAAATGGTTAAGAATAGATTGTTATATTTAGTTATTGTTGCATTGGTTGCAATTATATTATTACAGAGATCATGTGATGGTATTTTTGGTTCAGCGGAAGAGCAAACGACAATCAAAACAGATACCGTTTATAAGCATATTCATGATACTATTACAAAAGATGTAAAAGTAATACATACAGAATATGTGCCTATTGATAAACCTGAATATACGCCAGGAGAAACTTTAGATACCTGTAAAGCAAGATTTCAAGATCTTTTAAAAGAACATTTAACTAAAAGAGTTTATGTTGATACATTGAAACTAGATAGTCTTGGATCAATAGTAGTTAAAGATACGGTTTGGATTAATAAGTTATATGGTAAAAGAACTTACGTAAAAGATTATAAAATACCTTATATAACAAAAACAATTACTACAGTAGAAAAAGAAAAGCCAAGGCGTCAACTTTATGTAGGAGGAAATGTATTCGGTAATACAACTGCTTTGCAAGCAATAACTCCAGGATTAGTATATAAGGATAAAAAAGATCGAATATATCAAGCAAACGTGGGGATAAATTTTGATGGAAGTTTTACTTTTGGTGTAGGAACATATTGGAAAATTAAATTAAATAAAAAATAATAAGTAATGGTAACAAGTGCAGAATGTTTAAAAAAATGGGGAGATCCAACGATTCCAACTAATGAATTAAAGTATATGACTTTATGGGATGTACCTACACATTTAGAATTAGGTGTTATTCCAAAAAGACTGTATTGTAATAAGTTAATGATAGGGCCGTTAATGCAAGCTTTCTCTAACATAAAAGATAGAGGCTTAATAGAGGAACTAAAAACATGGGACGGTTGTTTTAACGTTAGAAGAAAAAGAGGATTGAAGTCAATGTCTTTGCATTCTTGGGGAATAGCCATAGATATAAATGCTGCTTGGAATGGTTTAGGTAAAGAACCTACTATGTCACCTAGATTAGTAAAGTGCTTTACGGATTGTGGTTTTGAATGGGGTGGAGTATGGACTAGGAAAGATGGGATGCACTTTCAATTAAGAAGTATATAATATGTAAATTTCGCTTAAAACAGGTAATATATATATTAAATTAAATTCAATTAAATTATGAGTGATGAAATAGTAAAGAATCTTAGCTTTGGCAAAGAAGCTAGGAATAATGTTTTTGCTGGTATCGAGAAACTTACAAAAGCTGTTAGTTCAACGTTAGGTGCTGGTGGAAAATGTGTAATGCTAGAAGATAGTAAGGGTAGACCACTAATCACAAAAGATGGTGTTACAGTTGCGGATAGTATTACATTATTAGATCCCGTAGAAAATATGGGAGCAAGACTTTTGAAAGAAGCTGCTAGAAAAACGGTTAAGGAAGCAGGAGATGGAACAACAACCGCTACGGTATTAGCTCATGCAATTTTAGAAAAAGCTTATGCAGCTCAGGATTCATTAAGTCAAAGAGAATTAAAAGAAGGTATTGAATCAACAGTAGAACAAGTTGTTGCATATTTAGAATCTATTAAAGTACCAGTGACTGGAGATATGATAGATAACATTGCTACTATATCAGCAAACAATGATGCTAACTTAGGTAAAATTATTGCGGATGCTTTTAGAGCTGTTGGTGAAACGGGAATAGTTATGATGGAAACATCACCAAATGCAGAAACTGAAATAGAAGTTATTGATGGTGTTCAATATGATAAAGGCTTAGTAAATTCACATTTTATTACTAATCCAAACAAGAGAGTTGCTGAATTAGAAAATCCATTAGTATTACTTGTTGAATCTCCAGTTGAAACAATAAGGCAAATACAATCGGTTTTAGAATACGTTATAAAAGCAAATAAACCTTTGCTTATAATTGCAGATATGGAGCAAACTGTTTTAACTGCTCTGGCAATGAATAAAGTGAAAGGAAATATAAAAGTAAATGTTATCAATGCACCAACTTATGGCGTAAGCAAAAAAGATACATTATCTGATTTGGCATTGTTAACAGGCGCTACTATTATAAATGAAGATCTTGGTGATGATATGGATCTTATAGATATAAGCTGTTTAGGTAGTTGTTTAAAGTCAATAACTAACGATACAGAAACCATATTACATGTAGGAGAAACTACGGATGAAGTTCAAACTTTAATTAATGAATTAAAATCACAGTTAGAAGGCAACCTACAACCAGGAGAAGTAATCAGATTAGAAAGAAGACTTGCTAGATTATCTGCCAAAGTAGCAGTAGTGAAAGTTGGCGCTGGTTCTGATATTGAATTAAAAGAAAAAGCAGATAGAGTTGAAGACGCGATTTGCGCAACTAAAGCCGCAATCAAAGAGGGTATTGTTCCTGGAGGAGGAATTGCTCTTTTAGATGCTTCTAATAAAATTGAAGTTATTAAAAATGGAGGAGATGTGTTGTTAGAAGCTATTAAGGCTCCGTTTAAGACAATATTAACTAACGCAGGTATTGATATACCAGATTATAAAGATAATCGCTTAGAAGGATCCGGATTAAATGCAATAACAGGAGAAGTAGTTAATATGATTGAAGCAGGAATTATAGATCCTTTATCTGTTACAAAAAGCGCATTACAAAATGCAGCATCTGTAGCTATTACAATATTGTCAACTGATTGTGTAATTAATAATTTAAGAATCAATGAAGGCAATAGGTAATAACATTATAATTTTACCTAAGAAGGTAGGATTATCAAAAACAGAAAACGGATTATTATTAAAAGAAAAAGATAAAGAAAACATCCGATATAAAGAAGCTATTGTAGTTTCAGTAAGTGATGATATTAAATGTATAAAGCAAGCAGATGTTATTTACTATGATAAGGCTGCGGGTCATGGAATAGAGTTCGAAGGAAACGATTACCAGGTTATAAGATTGCAGGATGTTGTAATAGTTCTATGAGAAAACTAGAAGCAAAAGATATAAAGGATCTTGGGATATTAAAGCATTATAGAGTAATACGTAAATGGGCTTGTAGAAATTATGATCTTACAGATGCTGATTTAGAATTATTAGTATATTTTGATTGCATGGAATATTTTACCAAGCAAGATTATAAGATAGGTACATACGCATATAGTTGGGATAATAGGCGCTGGAACAATTTGTTAAAAGAAGGATGGATAGTAGTATGGAGAAATAGAAACCATACAACCCAGAAATATAACATATATAAAGTTTCTTTCAAGTGCAAACAACTAATAAATAGAATGTACCGAATTATGCTTGGAGAAGAGGATATTCCAACAACAGCAAGAAGTAATAAAATAATGAAAAATAATACATATACTGATATTGTATTACGAACAGCAATAAATAATTTAAACAAAGATAAAACAAGATGAGATACAGTAGTAAATTAATGAATCCTGTGAGTAACCCTAGTGCGGCTATAAATAATCCAACAATAACGCCAAGCACTCCGACTGTTACAGATATGAGTTCTCCTATTACTCCTATTACACCACCAACGCCTAAGTCATTTAATCCAGGTATAAAACCAAGTGGTGCTCCTGTAACATTTAATCCAAATGCTCAAGCTACAATGACTGGTGCTTTTGGTGTACCAATGGAAGGAACTTATGATAGAGCTATTAGTCCTACACAAATGAATAAACTAACCTACTAATTATAAATTAAAAAATTATGAAATTCATTAATAACGAAAAAGAACCTCACTTAATTAAAATGGAAAAACCAGGTGTTTCTGGATTAAATCATTTGTGGGATGGACCATTAGATATGACTAATTACCCTAAAGGAGAAGGATCTAGTAGTGGTAAGAACGGAATGAAAATAAAACTTGCTGGATGCAAATATGACTCTTCGCCTATTACACAACGAGCAAAATGTAGAATGTAATGGGAGTAGAAGACATTAGACTATATGGCTTAAATATAATAGCTTTTTCTTTATCATTAACAGCCATTGAGCCAATATTAAAAATAATTTTACTTATGCTTTCTATTGGTTATACTATTATTAAAATACATAGTCATTTTGAAAACAAGATAAAAAATAAAAAATAAATATTAAAAATATAAATAAGATGAGAAACGTAGCACAAGAAGTAATAAGTGAAGTTAGGTCAAAAGTGCAATCTGGGTCTAAAGCTCAAGGAAGAAGAGCAGCAGCTAAAGCAAAAAAAGCATCACCTGCTTCTACAGCAGCAACTACTGCAACAAAAACAACAACGCCTGAGCCAAAGCCAGGAGGCAAAAATGTAGCTGTTAAAACAAAAACATCAACGACTCCGGTTATGCAGAAAAAAGGTATGGCTAAAAAAAAGTTACCTGTTGCTAAAATGAAAAAATGCTAAATAAGCATGGCATTTAAAATGTCAGGTCCTCCTTATAATATGCATAATACGCCAATATATAGTAAGGACATGGATGACAATATTCTCGGAATGGCGCAATCAAATGGTACAATACTAATAAATAAGAATGTATCTCCTATTGAGCTAAAAAAGAATAAAACGGTTGAACATGAGATGGTACATGTAGATCAAATAAAAAGAGGCGATTTAGGATACGATGAAAACAATGTTTATTGGAAAGGAAAAAGGTACTCTCGCTCTAATATGAATGAGGGTGCCAAAAACCTACCATGGGAGATGGAAGCTTATAAAAAACAATAAATTTGCGTAATAATAATATTATAACTTTAATTTAATTTATTATGAAAAATTTATTATTAACATTAGTATTATTATTGGCTTTTTCATTTGTTAATGCTCAAAAATTAACACCTAAATTTTTAGAAGGTAATTGGGAAACAGAATTTCACAATGTTGAATTTAAGATTGTGAATAAAAAAGAATTAAAAATAACTATTATATTAAAAGAAATCAATGAACCAATTGATGTTCTGTCATATAAAATTCACGAAGGAGCTCTTTATATGGAAACATATTATGCTCCTAATAATTGGGCAGCGGTTGGTAAAGTTGTTTTTTTAAATAATGATACTATGGTAGAAGATGTTGTATCAAAACATTCTGGCACGTTAATATATAAAAGAAAACTAAACAATTAAAACAAAAAAAATGGCTTACAAACAAACACCAGGCAGAGGATCTATGCCTAAAACAGGAAGAGGTCTTCCTCCAACGTTAATGAGTTGTTCTCCAATGAAGCAACTTGATTTTGAATATACAAAAAAGCACACAACAGCTGTTGATAAATTTAATAAAGCTATTGAGTCTAATAAAGGTAAAGAAAATATTGAAAAAGGTCAACAAATTTCTTTAGACCCACAATCTGGTGTTGCAAAAAGTAATCCTGCAATTCACACTACAAAAAAAGTAGGTGGGTTTCTTGAAGAACGAGACACTAAAGGAGGACTTGTGAAAAGTGTTCAATGGAATCCAACTTCTCCAACAGGAGGTGCAGAAGCTGAAAAATTAGTAAAAGATGTTGAAAGAGCAAATAAGATTAAAACGTCTCAAGCTAGTAAAAATGCAGGATTTGCAAATTTAGGATCTGGAAGAACAGCCCCTAGCACTCCGGAACAAATTCAATCTATGAAAAACAGAGGAAGAATTACAACTAGATAATTATGAATATATCTAAAACAGGCTATAAAAAAAATAGCAAAGACAAAAACAAACCATATAATGTAATACCTAGTGGTAACATAACAATGAAAGATGTTGAGTTTGATGTTTTAGGTATAGATAATTTAGGTAATAAAAAAGTAATGAAGCCAGGGAGAGATTATACTTTTCCTGGTGACATTGTTTTAGAAGTGTCATTAAAAAAAGAAAGTTTATATAACAGAATATTTAAAAAAATAGCAGGTGGGAGGTAAGGTATCTCACGGGTCTCATAAGCCCGCATAACTTGGTTCGATTCCATGACGTTGCTACTATATTAACAATTAAATTAAATAAAATGGAAGTAGTAAGACAAATTACAAAAGAACAATTAGAAACTATTACTAAGCATCAAAAAGACTTAGCGACATTACTATCTAATATTGGTTTATTAGAAACACAAAAACATGCGTTATTACATCAAGTTGCTGAAGTAAATAGAAACTCAGAAGAATTCAAACTTGAATTGGAAAAAGAATACGGAGCAATCAATATCGATCTATCTGATGGATCATATACTGAGATTGAGCAAACACCAAATCAAGAGCAATAATGGATTCAATAGTTAGAAAAACTGGTTCATGTAAATTGTGTTTGATAGAATCCGAATTAGTTGATAATAGCAGATATTGTAGGTCTTGTAGAAATTTAAAGTGTAGAGCTTTGAGATATAAAATTACGGAAGAACAAGTCTTAGACTTATTATTAGAAGATACTTGCGAAATATGTAAATCAAAATGCTTTGGAAAAGATAAAGTTATTGATCATTGCCATTTATCCGGCAATATTAGGGGTATTTTATGCAGAAAATGTAATTTAGGGCTGGCTCATTTTAATGATAACATAGAAATGTTTATAAATGCAATTAAATATTTAAAAAAATGAATTCTATAAGAAAAATAAGCATTGGACCAGATTATAAAGAAAACGCTATGCACTATTCAATAAACCAAGAAGTATACGGGGGGCATAAAATCTCCTATATACTATTTGATGAAAAGGACAACTCCTACAATATATATATTAAGAAAGAAGATGAAGTAATGCCATGGAAAAAATTTAATTCAAATATGGCAATATCTGTTGAATATGATTTAGAATACTAATGAATATGACAGCTGTATTTGATTTTATAATTAAACCGGTAGGATCTAGATACAATAACAGCATTGATATTGATGGGAATCAATTAATATTGAATACCAGAATAGAAAGTTTTAAATCAGTTAATAAATTAGCAGAAGTTGTTTCTGTGCCTTTAGCTTTTGAAACGGATATAAAACCTGGTGATATTGTTGTAATACATCATAATGTATTTAGACGCTTTTATGATATTAAAGGTAAACAAAAGAATAGTCGATCATATTTTAAAGAAGATTTATATTTTTGTTCATCGGATCAAATCTATTTATATAATAGAGATGGTGAATGGAAATCTTATGGGGATCGTTGTTTTGTAAAACCTATAAAGAATACTGATCAATTTAAGCTAGATAAAGAACGTAAACATATTGGAATATTAAAATATGGAAATGATTCCTTAAACAAGCTTAAAATCACTCCTGGTGACCTAGTTGGATATAAACCTTATGGTGAATTTGAGTTTATTATAGATGGCCAGAGATTATATTGTATGAAATCTAATGATATTGTAATTAAATATGAATATAAAGGAAACGAAGCTGAATATAATCCGAGCTGGGCAAAAAGCAGTTGAGGAATTAATAAAAGTAGCTGAAGAAAAAATTGTAGATAGTGGAGATGATATATCTGCTGATAGATTAAAGAACGCAGCAGCTACAAAAAAGCTAGCTATTTTTGATGCCCTTGAAATCCTTAATAGAATACAAGAAGAAGAGCGAATGATAGAGGAGTCTGAAAAAACTACAGAAGTAAAAGTTTTTAAAGGATTTGCAGAAGGGAGGTCTAAATAATGTACGAACAAACTTTATATAGAGAAGTCACTGATCATATTAAGCCAAATATAATAAAACAAAAGAACAGACATAACAAATGGGAGTACGGTTATAACCGCGAGCATGATGTTGTTGTTATAAGTAAGACAGGCAAGATTGGTGAAATATATGAAATTCAAAACCTTAAAATTGCTTTACCTTTAATAGAGGATGCATATAAAAGGTCTAATAAACCACAAGATCAATATTGGGAACAAATAGAATTACCAAAAGAATTGTCAAAAATAAAAAGTGTTTTTGACTGGAACAAATATCCAGATACTTTTAAAGAAAATTGGTATGATTATATTGATCAAGAATTTAAAAATAGAGAAGAGGGTTTTTCATTTTATAATAACGGAAAACCAACTTATATAACGGGTACTCATTATATGTACTTGCAATGGAGCAAGATAGATATTGGTGCGCCAGATTTTAGAGAATCTAATAGATTATTCTTTATATTTTGGGAAGCTTGTAAAGCAGACAATAGATGTTATGGTATGGCCTATTTAAAAAATAGACGTTCAGGATTTTCATTTATGTCATCTGCAGAATTAGTTAATCAAGCGACCATATCAAGTGATTCAAGATATGGTATACTTTCTAAGTCGGGAGCAGACGCTAAAAAAATGTTTACAGACAAAGTTGTACCAATATCTATAAATTACCCATTCTTTTTTAAACCTATCCAGGATGGTATGGATAGACCAAAAACAGAATTAGCATATAGAATACCAGCATCAAAGCTTACTCGTAAGAAACTTGATGCTAATGAAAAGTTAGAAGAATTAGATGGACTAGATACAACTATTGACTGGAAAAACACTGGAGACAACTCTTATGATGGTGAAAAGTTAAAGTTATTAGTACATGACGAAAGTGGTAAATGGGAACGTCCAGATAATATATTAAACAACTGGCGAGTTACTAAAACTTGTTTACGATTAGGAGCAAGAATTATTGGTAAGTGTATGATGGGTTCAACATCAAATGCTTTAGATAAGGGAGGCGAAAATTTTAAAAAGCTTTATTATGAATCCGACATTACGAAAAGAAACCGCAATGGACAGACTGCTTCAGGATTATATAGTTTGTTCATACCTATGGAATGGTCGTACGAGGGATTCATTGATACTTATGGCTTACCTGTCTTCGACACTCCGGAAAAACCTATAAAGGGCGTTGACGGTAATTGGATTGAGATAGGAGTTATTGAGCATTGGCAAAATGAAGTTGAAGGTTTAAAAGGAAACTCAGATGCTTTAAATGAATATTATCGACAATTTCCAAGAACAGAACAACACGCATTTAGAGATGAGGCAAAACAAGCATTATTTAATCTGACAAAGATATATGAGCAGATTGATTATAATGATGATTTACGAAATACAAATGTTATAACAAGAGGAAGTTTTCAATGGGAGAATGGAATACAAGATTCTAAAGTATTATTTTACCCAAATCCTGATGGCAGATTTTTAGTTAGTTGGGTTCCGGATAAATACTTACAAAACCGCGTAATAATAAAAGATGGGTTTAAATATCCTGGTAATGAACATTGTGGCGCTTTTGGGTGTGATAGTTATGATATATCAGGAACTGTTGATACAAGGGGATCTAATGGATCCTTGCATGGATTAACAAAATTTTCAATGGAAAATATTCCTGCAAACCATTTCTTTTTAGAATATATAGCTAGGCCTCAAACAGCCGAAATATTTTTTGAAGAAGTTTTAATGGCTTGTGTGTTTTATGGAATGCCTATATTAGCAGAGAATAATAAAGCTCGATTGCTGTATTATTTTAAGCGCAGAGGATATAGAGGTTTTTCTATGAATAGACCGGATAAGACTTGGAATAAATTATCCCCTACTGAAAAAGAAATTGGCGGTATACCAAACTCTGGTCAAGATATTATACAAGCTCATGCGGCTGCAATTGAAACTTATATAGAAAACTATGTAGGTGTTCAAGGAGACAATCACGGGGATATGTATTTTCAAAGGACATTGAATGACTGGGCAAGATTTAATATTAATGATAGAACAAAACACGATGCTTCTATTAGTTCCGGTTTAGCTATAATGGCATGCAATAGGCACATGTACTCCCCTATTTACGAAACAGATAAAAGGTCTGTGCCTTTAAATTTTAAGAAATATAATAATAGTGGCAATACTTCAAAAATAATATAATAAATGATTTATACTAATAGCAATAGTTCTTTCCCTAGTCAGGTAGTACCTGATCAAGTGAAGCAAACATTAGAATATGGAACACTTGTAGGTAGGGCTATCGAAAATGAATGGTTTAGAGGAGATCGTGTTGGTGGAGCTGGAAATGATAGATTTGGATCAAACTGGCAAAACTTTCATAGACTAAGACTTTATGCAAGAGGTGAACAGCCTATACAAAAATATAAAGATGAGTTAGCTGTTAATGGTGACTTATCTTATTTAAACTTAGATTGGAAACCTATTCCTATTTTACCTAAATTTGTAGATATTGTTGTTAATGGTATTTCTAATAAAAGTTATAGTATAAGAGCTTATGCTCAAGACCCTGCAGCTACAAAAGCCAAAACAGAATATGCGTCAGGTATAATGCGAGATATGATGGCTCGTGAATTACTTGATGAAATACAAAGTAAATTAGGGGTTAATCTATATAATACAACAGATCCTGAAAACTTACCAGAATCAACAGAAGAATTAGAAATGAGATTGCAGCTTGATTATAAGCCTGCAATTGAGATTGCTGAAGAAGAAGTTATTAATCAGGTTTTAGCTACAAATAAATACGATTTAATCGCTAAAAGACTTAATTATGATTTAGCAGTTATTGGTATTGCATGTGCTAAAACATCATGGAATCCCGCTAATGGGATAGTTATCGACTATGTTGATCCAGCTAATTTAGTATATTCTTATACAGAAGATCCAAACTTTGAAGATATATATTATGTTGGAGAAGTAAAAGCTATAAGTTTAGAAGAATTAAAAAAGCAATTTCCTCATCTGTCAGAAGAAGACTTAAAAGAAATTGAAAAGTTCCCAGGAGACATGAATTATATTCGTAACTATCCTGGACAAAGTAATGATAATACAACTGTTCAAGTATTATATTTTGAATACAAAACATATTCAAATCAAGTATTTAAAATAAAACAAACAGAACAAGGGCTGGAGAAAGCTATTGAAAAAGACGATAGTTTTGATCCGCCAGAAAATGATAATTTTAAAAGGGTATCAAGAAGCATTGAAGTATTATATACAGGAGCCAAAATTCTTGGATATGAAAAAATGTTAGAATGGAAGTTGTCAGAAAATATGACTCGCCCATTTGCTGATACAACAAAAGTACAGATGAATTATACTGTCTGTGCTCCTAGAATGTATAAAGGTAGAATTGAATCATTAGTAAGTAGAACTACTACATTTGCAGATATGATCCAATTAACTCACCTTAAATTACAACAAGTATTATCTAGAATGGTACCAGATGGTGTATTCGTAGATGTAGATGGTTTAGCCGAAGTTGATTTAGGTAATGGTACCAATTATAATCCAGCAGAAGCTCTTAATATGTATTTCCAAACAGGTAGTATTGTAGGTAGATCTATGTCTCAAGACGGAGGTTTTAATCAAGGTAAAGTACCAATTCAAGAATTACAAACATCGAATGGTAATGCTAAGATACAAGCACTTATAGGCACATACCAATACTATTTACAAATGATCCGCGATGTTACCGGATTAAATGAAGCTAGAGATGGTAGTACGCCAGACAAAGATGCTTTAGTTGGATTACAAAAAATGGCTGCTGCAAATTCAAATACAGCAACAAGACATATAAAAGACGCAAGTTTATATTTAACATTAAGAACTTGTGAGAATGTTTCTTTAAGAATTGGAGATTCACTTAATTTTCCGTTAACAAAACAATCATTAATAGAAAGTATATCTTTATTTAATGTAGAGACTTTAAAAGAAATTGAAAATCTAAATCTGCATGACTTTGGTATATTCCTTGAATTAGAACCTGAAGAAGAAGAAAAAGCAGCTTTTGAAAGAAATGTTCAAATAGCACTACAATCAGGCAATATCGACTTAGAAGATGTTATTGATTTAAACCAAATAAATAATATTGGATTAGCAAATCAAGCATTGAAATTTAAAAAGAAGAAGAAACAAGAAAGAGATCAAGCTAATCAACAAGAAATGATCAGAGCACAAGGTGAAGCTCAAGCTCAAGCTTCTGAAGCAGCAGCAATGGCTGAAGTTCAAAAGAGAGAAGCTATAGCTCAAACTGAAATACAAGTGCTACAATCAAAATCTCAATTTGAGATACAAAGAATGATGCAAGAGTTAGAAATTAAAAAACAACTTTTAGCAGAACAATTCCAATATGATTTAGAGTTAGCAAAAATGCAAATGGATATTGCCAATACTAAATTAAATCAAATGGAAGATAGAAAAGATCAAAGAACAAAAATACAAGCAACACAACAATCAGAATTAATTGAGCAAAGAAAAAACAATACTATGCCAAAAGATTTTGAAAATACCGGTGCTGCAGAATTTGACTTAGGTCTTATGTAAAAAATATTAACTAATTTTATATTATTATATCATGTCACAAGAAGTAAAACAAGAAGGTAGTTTTAAATTACAAAAACCAAAACCTGCGGCTAGAAAATTAAATAAGCCTGCGACAGTTACAAAAGTAGATTTACAAACTAAAACAGAAGATAATGCCATTCAAGAGCAAAGCACAAATGAAAGCTTGTTACAGCCAAAACAGCCCGAAGTGGGATTGCAAGAAGTGGAGCAAGGAAACCAAATCGATCAAATCGTTACCGAAAAAGTTGTCCCCGAAAAAGAAGTAACTGAACTTAACGTAACGCCGGTTACTGTAATACAAGAAATATCTGAAGAAGAAGTAGCTATTAGCACTAGAGAATTAGAAGAAGAAGCTATAGAGGCTGTGAATACAGCGGAGACTACAGGTAAACAATTACCAGAAAACATTGAAAAGTTGATTTCATTTATGGAAGAGACTGGAGGAACAGTAGAAGATTATGTTAGATTGAATGCTGATTACTCAAGTGTTAATAACGAATTATTATTAAAAGAATATTATAAAAAAACTAGACCTCATCTGAATGATGACGAAATTGATTTCCTAATGGACGATCGTTTTGCATACGATGAAGACGAGGACGATGAACGTGAAATCCGTAAAAAGAAATTAGCGTTTAAGGAAGAGGTTGCAAAAGCAAAAGGTTTTTTAGAAGATCTTAAATCTAAATATTATGAGGAAGTAAAGTTACGACCAAGTATTAATAAAGATCAACAAAAAGCAATTGACTTTTTTAACCGATACCAACAAGAGCAGGAAGTTGTTGAAAGCCAACACTCAAGGTTTAAGAGCGACACAAAAAGTTTTTTCACTCAAGATTTCAAAGGTTTTGATTTTAAATTAGGTGATAAAAATTTTAGATATGGAGTTCAAAACGCTGAGACGGTAGCTGAAAAACAATCAAACATTACTAACCTAGTCAAGAAGTTCTTGAATGATAAGGGTGAAGTAACAGATTTGAAAGGTTATCACAAAGCAATGTATGCTGCTGAAAATGTAGATACTTTAGCTCATCATTTTTACGAGCAAGGTAAAGCCGACGCAATTAAAGAAATTACCGCTAAATCAAACAATGTATCAACCGCTCCGAGACAAACATCAAGCGGTGAAATATTTGTAAATGGTTTTAAGATAAAAGCAGTTAATGGTGTTGATTCTACAAAATTGAGAATAAAAAACAAATTTAACAATTAAAATTAAAAGATTATGGCAGATGTAACGCCTTCGTTTGGGACCATTAAACCGTCTCAAAAACAACAAGCTTTAGAAACTAACTATTTAAACTTTACGGATCCTAATAATGCGGATTTCGTATCTTTTGCACAACAATATTTACCAGAAATCTACGAACAAGAAGTAGAGCGTTATGGGAATAGAACTCTTTCCGGATTCTTACGTATGGTTGGTGCTGAAATGCCAATGGCATCAGATCAAGTTATTTGGTCAGAACAAAACAGATTACACATTGCTTACACAGGAGTTGAAGTAGATAGTGCTGCTGGAAATACATTAGTTATCCCAGTTGACTTAACTCCAGCTAATCCTAATGATTTCGTACAAAACGTTATCTCTATTAACCAAACTATTGTTATTTTAGATCCTGCTACAGGATTAGAGGTTAAAGCTATTGTTACTGCAAGTGATCCTATCACTGGTGACTTAACTGTTGCTCCTTATACTGCTGCTACATTAGCTGCTGCTGGATTTACAGACGGACAAGAAGACTTAAAAATCTTTGTTTATGGTTCTGAGTATAAAAAAGGATCTACTTTAGTAAATGATGACTATGTAAGTATTGAGCCAAGCTTTACTCAATTCTCTAACTCTCCTATCATTATCCGTAACAAATATGTTGTTAATGGATCTGACACAGCTCAAATCGGATGGGTAGAAATTGCTACTGAAGATGGAGCTGGTGGATTTATGTGGTATTTAAAAGCAGAGTCTGAAACAAGATTACGTTTTGAAGATTACTTAGAAATGGCTGTAGTAGAAGGAGAATTAGCTGCTGCTGGATCTGCTGCTTTAGCTGCTGGTAAAAAAGGTACTCAAGGTTTATTCGCTGCTATCCAAGAAAGAGGTAATGTATTAAACAACTTTACTGCTGGTGGTGGTTTATCAGAATTTGATTCAATCTTAAGAAACTTAGATACTCAAGGAGCTATTGAAGAGAACATGTTATTCTTAAACCGTCAGACTTCATTAGACTTTGATGATATGCTTGCTAACTTATCTTCTGGAGTTAATGGAGGGGTTGCTTATGGTTTATTTGAAAACTCTTCTGAAATGGCATTAAACTTAGGTTTCTCTGGTTTCCGTAGAGGTTCTTACGATTTCTATAAAACAGATTGGAAATACTTAAATGATGCTTCAACTCGTGGAGCTGTTGCTGAGTCTGCTATTGATGGTGTACTTGTACCTGCAGGAACTTCAACTGTTTATGACCAAATTTTAGGAACAAATATCCGTAGACCATTCTTACATGTTCGTTATAGAGCTTCTCAAGCTGACGATAGAAGAATGAAATCTTGGGTATTAGGTTCTGTTGGTGGAGCATATACTTCTGACTTAGACGCAATGGAGGTAAACTTCTTGTCTGAAAGATGTTTATGTGTTCAAGGTGCTAATAACTTTGTGTTATTCACTTCTAGCGCTGTATTAGCATAGTGCTAAAATAATAGTGTAAATTTTGCCCCCGTTGAATTTGCGGGGGTGATTTTTACTCTTTAAACAAAAGATTAATTAATTATATTATATCATGTCAAAAGAAAATACAAACTCACAAAAAGAGAAACAAACTACCAAGGATACTTGGGAGATTAAAGATAGAACATATCTATTATTAGGACCATATAGTCCATTAACTTATACAATATCATCAAGACACTCAAGAAGATTTCCTTTATTATGGTTTGATGTGGCTGCACAAGAACAAAGAGAACTAAGGTATGCTACAAATCAAAATTCACCATTTGTGGATGAACAAAAAGGAGAAGCTACTCTAGGTCATATTGTGTTTAAAGAAGGAGTGCTAACAGTACCAAAAGAAAAACAAAACTTACAAAAATTATTATCTCTTTATCATCCTTTACTTAATAAAAAATATAAAGAATTTGATGCAATTAAAATTGCTGTTAATGAATTAGATGATTTAGAAAAAGAATTAGAAGCTATGACGGCGGCATCATCAATGGACATCGATCAAGCAGAAGCAATTTTGCGTGTTGAATTAGGTTCAAAAGTATCTAAGATGACTTCTAAAGAAATTAAAAGAGATTTATTAATTTTTGCTAAAAGGAACCCGGGTCTATTTTTAGATTTGGTTAATGATGAAAATATTCAGCTACGTAATTTTGCTATCAAAGCATGCGAAGCTAACATTATAAAGCTATCACCAGACCAACGTGATTTCAAATGGGCAGCTAATGGTAAAAAATTAATGACTGTACCTTTTGATGAAAACCCGTATTCGGCTATGGCTGCATTTTTCAAAACAGATGAAGGTATTGAAATCTTCCAATCTATTGAGAAAAAACTTCAATAATACGTAATACTAATATATGGGCGGCTATTGCGTAAATAAACGCGGTAGCTGCCTAAATATTATAATAAAAACAGAAAAATGGCAATAAACGTAGATACAGTTTACAAAACGGTACTTTCTATTCTTAATAAAGAACAAAGAGGGTACATGACTCCTGATGAGTTTAACAAAGTAGCAACACAGGTTCAATTAGAAATATTTGAATCTTATTTTGATGATTTAAACCAACAACTAAGAGTTCCACAATCTAATACGGAATATGCCGATAGACAAAAAAATATAGATAACCAAATATCTATATTCAAAACATTTGGCAATTGTACTCTTCCATTAAGCCAAGAATATTTTATTGTGCCAGCAGATCTACATAAGATTGGTACAGTAATATATAAAGATGAAATAGAAGTTGAACGTGTTCAAAAAGACTATCTATTATATCTTAATTTATCGCCAATTTCAAAACCTACAAAACAATTTCCGGTATATGTATATGAAAATTCTACTGTAGGAACTGGGGGTGGTAGCACTTTAAATCCCAAAATATATGTATGGCCTAAAGATATTAAAAGCGATATAAGCGTTTCATATATTAGAAAGCCAAATAATGTTGTCTGGAACTACACTGGGATAGGTGGTGTGCCATGGATAAGTGGTCCTTATATTTATTCTCCATCGACATCTGTTCAATTTGAATTAGATGCCTCTGAACAAACTAATGTTATAACAAAAATATTATTATATGCTGGAGTTATAATACGTGACCCTGAAGTTGTACAAGTTGCAGCACAAAAATCTCAACAAGAAGAAATTAACTCTAAATCATAAATAATATGCCAATGCCTAATGGCGGTTTAATTACCGAGACAAATAGACAATACTACGAAGGTGTACAAAGTTTTGTAGGAGATGGAATCGAACAAGGTTTTAAAACTACTTTTAATACTGATTTAGTTTTTTATTCAAGCGATCCAAATGATTTTAATTACCCTTTAAATAATTTTAAACTATATACAAGTCCAACAGGATTACCAGGTACTTTTACGGAGTTTATTGGAAATTATACGGTAAGTGATAATAATATAGTATTTACATCGTATATACCCAATAATGGTGAATATATAGTTGTACAATTAAAAAAATTAGATGGTGGTAATTATGGAGACAATAATGCTTATGGCAATATTGTTGAGCAAAACTATGGAGGTTACCAATATATAAAATTAGTTGATGTAGTAAATAATTTTATGGTAGCATACGTTGGTCCTGGTAAAATAATATCAGATGTTAAAAGAACTGATGTTATATTTCATGCCAAACGTGCAATGCAAGAATTTAGCTATGATACTCTTAAAAGTATTAAATCTCAAGAGTTAACTATCCCCCATTCATTAAGTGTTGTATTACCACAGGATTATGTTAATTATGTGGGTATGTATTGGGTCGATAGGCTTGGCGTAAAGCATCCAATTTATCCAGCTAATAACTTAACCTCAAATCCATCAGAAGCTCCTTTACAGGACGATTTTGGAGTTGAAATACAAGACGCATTTAATGACAACATAGAGACAAGTCCTATAATAGAAGACAGATGGAGAAGAGCTAATACTAACTTAATTGATGGTATGTATTTGGCCAGTTGGGACGGAATTAATTCAGGTGTAAATTATGACAATTATGACAGTGATAATTGGGGACCTGTAGGTAGAAGATACGGATTGGATCCTCAATATTCACAAGGTAATGGTTGGTTTACAATAAATGATAGAGAAGGTAAAATTTCTTTTTCTAGCAATTTAATAAACATGATAATTACCCTAGATTATATTTCAGATGGACTAGCGTATGATTTGGATTCAAGAATGCCTAAAATGGCGGAAGACGCAATGTATGCTTATATTTTACATGCTGTAATTGCTACAAGAAGAGATTCACCTGAATACCTTGTGCAAAGATTTAATAAAGAAAAATTTGCTAAATTAAGAAATGCTAAAATACGCTTATCTAATATTAAGCTACATGAGATTGTACAGGTAATGCGAGGCAAATCTAAATGGATTAAACACTAAAATATAATGGCAGAAACTAAAAATAATTTTACAGGTGGCAGAATGAACAAAGATATTGATGACAGGCTTATTCCTGAAAATGAATATCGTAATGCCATAAATTTACAAATAAGCAAGTCTGAAAACTCTGATGTTGGAACTTTACAAACAATACTAGGTAATCAATTAGTTATTGATTTTAATAATTTAACAGAAAGTGAAGGACTTGATTGCATTGGTTATTTTGTTGATACTGCAAATAATAGAGTATTTTTATTTTTAACTAATTATACAGATACTAACGCTACACCGCAATATTCAGTTAGTGCAAAAAATTATATATATGTATATAACATATTACAGAATACTTCAATTAAATTAGTTGAAGGCGCTTTCTTAAATTTCTCAAAAAATGCTCCGGTAATAGGAGTTAATCTTTTAGAAGATTTATTATTCTGGACCGATAATAGAAATCAACCAAGGAAAATAAACGTAAATAGAGCTTTAAATTCAAGTACATATTATGTAACAGAAGATCAAATATCAGTTGCTAAATTAAGTCCTGTATATGCAATAGATTTGTATACGGAAAGTGCGTTGGTTGAAGATGAATATGAGACCACAATGTATGATGTTACCAGTGAGTTTCTTCCTCCTTATGGTTTAACCGCAACAGTAGATGGTGCAATTACAGCAACAGATACTTTTATAATAGATGATCCAATTACAATACCTTATCCTGAGCCAGGACAAATAGTATCCGGAGCAGGTATACCCTTAGGAGTAAGAGTAGTAACGTATAATCCAATATCTTTTACGGTGGTTGTTTCTGAAAATATAACATTGGCAAACAATCAAGAGATAAAGTTTAATGCTAATCCATATTATAATCCAGACTTTATTGGGGATCCTTCATATTTAGAAGACAAATTTATTAGATTTAGTTATAGATATAGATTTGATGATAATGAATATTCTATATTTGCTCCATTTACACAAATAGCATATATACCAAAGCAAGATGGGTATTTTTTATATGATAATCCAGATAGTTTACCAGAAGCTCCTGTAGACGATGAAACAGCTGCATATAGAAGTACGATAGTTTCTTTTATGATTAATAAGGTAAATAATATATTTTTACAAATAAAATTACCTTGTCCAGCAAATGAATTACAATCGACTTGTAAAATATCTGAAATAGATATATTATATAAGGAGTCTGACGGGTTAGCCGTACAAGTTGTAGATGTTATACCGGTTTCCGAAATAGCAGCTCAAGCAGGTACTTCAGATGTATATATATATAACTATCAGTCTAAGAAACCATTTAAAACTTTACCTGAGAGAGATTTAATTAGAGTATATGATAAAACTCCAGTAAAAGCTTTAGGTCAAGAAATTATAAGTAATAGAGTTGTTTATAGTAATTATCAAGACAAACAAGGGTATCCAAAATTTTTAAATTACAATGTAGTTTGTAATGAAAAAGCAGGGTTTGATATTGATGCAAATACAACTAGTATAATTGAATATCCAAATCATTCTGTAAAACAAAATAGGAATTATGAGATAGGAATTGTTTTAAGTGACAAATTTGGAAGACAATCAGGTGTTATACTATCTAACGCTATTTCTTCATTTAATCCTAATTTTAAAGCAGCATCTCTATATGTGCCATATAAGGCAGAAACGTCCACTGATAGCGGAATACCCGCAGATGGCATAGTTAATCAATGGCCTGGATTATCATTTAAAATGTTGTTTAATGAACAGATAGGTGCCAATGGCATAACTGATTGGCCTGGCGTATATAATGGAGATTCTGAATCTGAAGATTATAATCCTCTTGGATGGTATTCTTATAAGGTTGTTGTAAAACAAACAGAACAAGATTATTATAATGTTTATTTACCTGGAATGATGGCTTCATATCCTGAAGATCCAACAAAAGAACTTGATAAAACATCACATTTTGTTTTAATCGGCGACAATATAAATAAAGTACCTAGAGACTTAAATGATGTTAGCGGTACACAAGAACAATATAGAAGTAGTGTAAAGTTATACTCTAGGGTTAATAATATATATGATACTTTATTACCTGATTTTTATAATGAACAGTTTTATCCAAGCAATACTTTCTCTTTTGTTAATACAATAGCAACATTAAATTCATTGTTCCCTGGAGCAAATCCTATTACACCACCGCCTCCTCCTGAATATGATCAATTTTATCAAAATATATCTAATCCTTTGATAGCTAGATTATCTACTGCTACAAAATTAGGTATTACAACATTAGAAGCAGGCACGGCTGAACCTCTTAAAACTATAAGATTAGCCGTTTGTGAAACTGATCCATTTGACTCAAGATTAGATTTATATTGGGAAACATCAACAGCTGGAATAATAAGCGAATTAAATGAAGCAATTTTAGAGGGGTCTGATGCTCCGGCAGCAATACAAGATTGGTTGTTTAATTTACCGGAATCGGCAGAAATAGGTTATAAAGCAGTAGAAGATTTTTATTTTTCAGATTTAATAGGTGCTCCATTAATTATTCCTATTGGTGATATAAGTTTTACAGTGCAAAATGAAAATAACGACGATAAAACAGCTTTATTTAATTTAACAGCAGGAGCAGGACCCGGACTATTTAATATAGAGACTACTGATTATTTTTATTATGGATTCAATGCGAACACTTTAGATTCATATACATTCTATATTACTGTAGATACATTTTCACCACCTACAACAACAGAATTTGAAAAGTTAGGAGCATTAAGTAACGTGACTCCTACTATAACAACTTTCCCTAGCAATCCATTGTTCAAAGATTTAAACGAAACTTTTGTTTTTCAATTTGAAGGTAACAATGGATCTAATTCACTCGGAGGCAAGGATCAAGATGATCTTACTTGGTCAATAGTTGGTGGAAGTGACGAATTTTCTATAAACCCAACTACAGGAGAGTTAACACAACCTTCTGGTGATATATATCCTGGATCATATAGTCTAACAATAAGATTAACTGATGCAGGCGGGCTTTATGACGACTTTACTTTTGTTGTTCGATATACATCTGAAACAGGTATAACATGGCAAGTAACCTCTGGTGGACCTGGAATAATATCAACAGGCAGTGAACCAGCAGGATATTTCTTTTCTTCTGGTACAATAATTGTTGAGGAGGGTATTACCGCTAGAATTAGAGCTGGATCATTTCCGTCTACTGTTGATGCCATTGTTGTATCCGATGTTACTATTACTGGGGAGGGGACATTGATTAAGTCTGCTAATGGTAGTGGCGAAAGCGGGTTTTCAGATGATGATTTTGAACTAACAGAAGGTACTTACACTTTTAGTATAGAAGTAAATTATTTCTTTACAGAAGGCGGAGTAGGGGGAATGTTTATAGAACCTATATAATAATAACGGTAGAATGATTTTTATATTGTTCTACCGTAATTAATACAATAAATAAGTGATAATAATTATATGGCAGCTGCAATAGAAATTAAATATTTTAATACATTTTTGTTAAAAAAAGTATTAAGTGATGAAACATCGGATTATAATCCTATATATGGAGGATCTTTTGGTATCCCTGAGCAAATTGGAGGATACCCTTCTCCTAACTTATTAAATGCTTTAGGTGATAATTATGGTGAATGGGTTATTGAAGAATCTAGAATACAAGGAGGATTTAATAATACAACTGTTGATTTTGGACCAAAAGCATATATAGTGGATGAAGATAATGGGGCGTCTATACGTTCTAGTTCTTTGATATATTCTGGAATTTATAATTCTAGGACAGGCACAAATAATACCAATCAGTTTTCAGTAGGTGAAGAAATAACAAAAAGTTTAAACCCTGCAAATGGATCTATACAAAAGTTATATGCGGAAGATACTAACTTAATTATATTCCAAGAAGATAAAGTAAGTAGAGCTTTAGTTGATAAAGATGCTATTTATTCAGCTGAAGGAGGCGGAACAGTAACATCTGCTTTTGCTGTAATTGGTGATATTCAAGCTTACGCGGGTAATTATGGTATTAGTAAAGACCCAACAAGTTTTGCTGTATATGGATATAGAAAATATTTTACTGATAGATTTAGAAACGCTGTACTTAGATTGTCTCAAGACGGTATAACAGAAATATCAGAATATGGAATGACCGACTTTTTTAGAGATGCATTCAATAATATAAATTCACCAATTCCTGAATATGGAACTGGCAATATAATAGGAGGATGGGACATGTATAATAAACAATATGTTTTATCTTTACAAACAAGTCCTGCTAATCCAAATGAATATTATGCTACTACTAATTTTGATGAATTAGTAACGGGTTTTACTGGATTTTTTACTTTTAAACCAACACAATTGTTTAGTGTAAGAAGTAAAGTATATTCATTAAAAGACGGTAAGCTTTGGTCACATTATAGTAATAGCTCTCCAGTAGGATCTTTTTACGGGGTAACAAACGCATCGTCTATAACTTTAGTAATTAATGAAAATCCTTCCGTAAGTAAAAACTTTAAAACTGTAAATTACGAAGGAGACAATGGTTGGCAAGTTGATAGTTTTATATCCGATGCCCAAAAGTTTGATGCAGGATCAACTCCTGGATCTTGGATTTCAACATCAGATACTGTTGCTCAAGTACCAAGTTACATAAAAGGAGCTTATGACGGATTAGGCAATGCATATCCTTCACCATTGACTCAGCCAATTTATCGTTATGGTTTTGATAGAAAGGAAAATAAATACTACGCAAACTTAAACAATAATAGTGTACCTACTGACGGAGAAGTAATCTATGGTTCTCAAATGACAGGGATAAAAGGCAGATATGCTACAGTTACATTGTCAACTGATAACGTTACAAATCCGGGTGGGATAAAAGAACTTTTTAGTGTGGGTTCTGTATTTTCATTGTCAAGTTATTAAATATAAATGGAAAATAAAATTAAATCAAATCAAGAACATCGGTTAATAAATACTGAGTTCATAAATAAAGTGGAACAATTAGAATCAACAATGCTAGCAATGGATACTCCTTTAATAGCAAAGGGAAATTCTGATATGTTCCCGCTAAAACATTCATTTTCAGAAGGCATTTACATTAGAGAGATGTTCATGGAAAAAAACGGATTTGTTATCGGAAAACTATATAAAATATCACACACTTGGTTTTTATTAAAAGGAGAAATTACAGTAGCAACAGACGAAGGGATTAATCATTATATAGCGCCTTGTTATGTACATGCACCAGAAGGAACAAAAAGAGTAATCCATGCAGTTGAAAATTCTATATTTGTGAATGTATATCCAAACCCAGATAATATAACAGACATTGAAACATTAGAAAATATGTTGACATGCAAGTCTTATGAAGAATATAAAGAATATAAACTTTTAAACGAATAGAGTATGACTATGGTAGTAGCAGGTGCTATTGGAGGCGGAGCCACAATAGTATCAGGAATTATAGGCATGGGTAGTGCCAGAAAAGCCAGAAAGAGAGCAGAAAGAGAAGCTCGGGCTAAAGCTGCTGAATTGGCTAGATTAGAAAGATCACGACAAGCAATTATAAATCCTTATTCAGGTGTACGAGATATTAGTTCTTTAGCTTCTGATCTAACAGGAATGGTATCAAATCCTTATGCTAGTTTAGGTGTTGCTACAAAAGCGGCAGAATTTCAAGCTGAACAAGCAGATATGTCATTAGCAAATACATTAGATACTTTACAACAAACAGGAGCTAGCGCTGGAGGAGCTACAGCATTAGCTCAAGCTGCTTTACAAAGTAAAAAAGAAATTTCTGCTAATATTGAACAACAAGAGAGTGAAAATCAAAAACTACGAGCTCAAGGAGAACAAAACTTGCAGCAATTAAAAATGTCTGAAGCTCAAAGACTACAAGGCATTCAAATGTCAGAAGCTCAAAGAGTGCAAGAAGCGGATGTTGCAGGTAAACAATTTATGTTTAGCGTAAGAGAAGGAAGGGAAGTAGCTCAAATGGATAGGGTTGCTGGACAAATGCAACAAGCACAAGCACAAGCGGCGCAAGCTAGAGCAGATCAAATGGGGGCATTAACAGGTATGATTGGTGGTTTAGGTTCTATTGCTTCTTCTATGGCCGCAAGCAACACCGGCAGTGGAAGCAACTCGCCAACTAATTCTCAGGTTAGATCTCTTGCTGGTGGATTAGCTAGCGCATTTGCTCCGTCTGACAGAATATTAAAGACGAATATTGAAAATATTGGTATATCGCCAAGTGGATTAAATATATATTCTTTTAAATATAAGGATGATAAATTTGGCAAAGGGTTATGGCAGGGAGTTATGGCTGATGAAGTTCCTTCTTTTGCTGTGTCTAAAACTAATGATGGCTATTATCAAGTTGATTATTCTTTAATTGATGTGGAATTTAAACAAATATAATATATGGGAGCATACAGTAATCCACAAATAATAGTTGATACTCAAACAGGTCAGCATTTTAGAAATCTACAAGAATCAATAGCGGGATCTTTTGCAAACTTTGCACAAAGTTACTCTGCTAAGCAAAAAGAAATTCAAAAAAAATTAGAAGAAAATCAAAAAAAGATAGAGGAAGTTAATAAAGAGACCGATGAATATTCTTTTGCTCTTAGAACAGCTGTAAACAAAATAGAAACTACTGATAGCAAATTAGATGTGGCTGGAACTTTTGAACCATTGATCCAAGAAGCTGTAAAGCTAAAATCAGGTTTGCTAAATAATACTATAACTGGTCAAGATAGACAAAAAGCTATGCAAAAGTTGGCAGATATAAATTCAACTATATCTGGTAACTTTTCAGTAAGTTTAGGCGATATATCTTCCTATGCTGAAGATGTTGATGAAGCATTACGAAAACCATTAGGTAGCCCTGGAGGATTAGCTATAGATATGGCTGCCGAAGATGTTAGAGCATTACGTATAATGCAAGGTAAATTAGGAGGTACCAAAAAAGCAGTTTATAAAGATGGTAATCCAAATAATCTTGTTTGGGAAATCTACGATGATACAGGAGAACTAGTAAAAGAATATTCTGCTTCTAAATTAAAGAAAATAGGGGATTTAGGTAATGAGTATATAAAACTTGTGCCAGACCAAACAGCTAATAATGAAAGTATAAAAGTAAATAATAATACTGTATTTGAAACTGTTCCTGTAAATCCAAAAGATCCCGAAGCTGGATCTCAAGCCACCGGCAGAATCACTGACAACTTTTTAGAAAAAGACACTGATGGTAATATTAAAACAGAAAAAAAATATATTGGTGGTAAAGGATCAAACGTGTATAAATTAGTAGCCAAACCTGATTATAAAAAAATAGAGGCTGCTATAGCTACGCAATTAGATGCACAAATTGCTGGATTGACAGATGAAGAATTAATGTTGCATACAAATAATACTGTTAATAAATATAGAGAAGCGGCTGGATTAAAACCTATATACTTTGATTCAGACGGGTTATTAGATAACATCGAAAAAGAACAAGCTATTGCGGCTTATAAGGATCACTTTATAAACACACAAATAGCTAAAGAACAAGATATACTTAGAGAAGATTCTAATGTATTATTACAAGAAGATCCAAAACCGACTAAACCTAAAACAGCTAAACCATCTAAAGAGAAAAAACCAGCTACAAAATCTCAAACACAACAAGCTTTAGAAAACATATTTGAGACCCCTGCTGCTGATAGAGAGGAAAAAGGCGTTGGTGAAGGAGTGCGAGTAAATAGTCCCGCTGGCGAGACATTTATATATAACAATAAAAAGTGGTATAAATTCAAAGACGGCAGAGCAGTAGGTAATGAAATTAGCGAAGAAGGTATAAAAAGCCGAATTGGTTATAAGAAAAAGTAATAAATTAAATTAAGTATTTATGTTTGAATACACTGATGCCTCTGGGCAAATATATACAGAAGATCAAATAAATAAAATGGCAGCCGAGCAAAAAACCTCGGCTAGTGCCATTATAAAAAGTAAAGGTTTAAAAAGAAAATCTTCTACAACTTCAACAGTTACAAAACAAACTAAAAAAACATATCCTTGGAGTAATCAAGAGGAAAAAGAGCCTAAAGGTGATTTTCTTGGCAAATTTAAACAAGCTAAAAAAGTTCAAGCAGCTAATATAAAGAAAAGCACTGAGGAAGTTTCAAATTTTATAGATCAACAAAATGCAAATTTTCCTTTTGGACAAAAAGATCAATTGCAATCTATTTTAAATCCAGCAGAAGAGTTTAATAAAACGCTAGCTAATCTTCCTAAAACGCCTGCTAAACAGGAATGGGAAGAACTAGAAAGTAAAGAATCTGAAGTAATTAATTATATAAAAAGTAAACCAATTGATTATGGTTTAATTGATAAATTATATAATGACGAAATAAACGATTCACAGGCTATAGATTATATAAGAGAAGGCAGTAAAAATTGGCTTAATGATATTGTATTAGGACCAGTTTCTATGGTAGGTCAAGCTCTTGGTGCTGAAATAGATTTGACTATATCCCCATTTAAGCCATTAGAGAAAGAAAAAAAGCAAGCTATAGGCATATTATCAAAAAGAAAGAAAAAAGGTCAGAAAATAAGTGCTGAAGATGTTGACGCTCTTGCTAAAGAAATATTTTATAAAGAAAAAATATTAATACAAGAAGGCAAAGCCGCTGAAGAGTACTGGGACAGTCAACCCACATGGATGCCTGAAGTTGCTATTCAAAAAGAAAAACTTAAAATTAGAGCAATACAAGACGTATTAGTATCATCTGATTTAGCCCGTCAACAAACCATATTGGCTAAAACCTATAGTAATGAATTAGCCGGATTTGAAGAATATGCTAAAAAATTTAAAACCTTCTATAATGAGGGAAAAGTTACTAATGATGAAATAGCTACATACGAGAACCTTAGAAATTCAGCTAACAAAGCAAAAACTAGTTTAGAAGGAATATATGAAAATTTTCCAAATTATATTGATAAAATAAAAAGTGATGAGGAAAAATTAGAATATTTTAAATACAACTATAATGATATTGAATCTAGTATTTCTAGGTTTGTTGGTACTAGTATTAATATTCTTGGCGGATCAGCAAAGATAATAGGTGATACTATTGATTACGGAGAGTCATTTTTAGGAATAACAGATGGTATAGGCAATTTATTAAGTGAAGTTGGTGAAGCTAATATAAGAGTTGGTAATAAATTTAAAGAAAATGTAAAAACCACATCTTTTGATGATGTTAACTCCTTCGCTGACTTTGGTAAATATTTTTCAGGTTTATTATTTGAACAAATTCCAGTATATGCTGCAATGTATTTCGGAGGATCCTACGGAGCCGCTGCTGTGTCATTAGGATCAGGGGGACAAAAAATCCAAGAAATGGAAGATGAACTTGGGTCTAACTACGACTTAGGTACTAAATTATTAGCTGGTTATGGATTTGCACTTTCAGAATTTATACCTGAAAAACTAGGTACATTAAGAATGTTTGACAATATGAAAAAAGTCATGTCTTCTGTTGATACTCAGTCCAGACAAATATTTAAAGAAAACTTTATTAAATCAAGTTTAAAAACCATTGGAACAGTTGGTATTGAAAGTCAAATTGAGGGTGGTACTGAAGTATTGACAGAGGGATTAAATATGCTGTTAGACGAGCATTTACTTGGAAAAACTGTAGCTCCATCAGAAAGATCTAAAAGGTTTAAAGAAGCTTATGCGGGAGGAGCGTTTATGGGGGGTGGAACCCAAATGGGTGGAGGAGTTTCTCTTCTTGTAGCAAAAGAATTAAAAAATTATGCTACAGCTCAAGAAATGACTGCTAGTAAGAGTATAATGGATCGTATAGATTTTTTGCAAACAGAATTGCAAACAAATGCAAAAC
>Ga0315903_10001409_pt1 | contig 36451 bp, 29 predicted proteins | sample LakEriMetagenome_7_FD_203524 | JGI IMG/M metagenome (GOLD analysis project Ga0315903, IMG submission 203524) | Freshwater fungal communities from buoy surface, Lake Erie, Ohio, United States - Buoy 2 MA119 | ecosystem: Environmental > Aquatic > Freshwater > Lake | place: USA: Lake Erie, Ohio...
CGCAGGCTTGCGATGACGATGCGGTGGCCGACCACCTCGAGGGCGTGGGCCGAGGGCTGCCGATCGTGCAGCCGCCGCTGCCATTGGTCGCCGTGCCGACGACGGCGGGAACCGGCGCCGAGGCCACTCGCAACGCGGTGATCTCCTGCCCGCATCGACGATTCAAGAAGAGTCTGCGGAGCCCGCTGCTCGTGCCTCGGGCAGCCCTCGTCGATCCGGCCCTCACGCTGACGTGTCCCCGATCCGTGACAGCCGCCTCGGGGCTTGACGCGGTGACGCAGCTCATCGAATCGTTCATCTGCCGGTTTCGGGCACCGCTGCCACGGGCGCTCGTGCTCGACGCCCTGCCCCGCGCCGTCGCGGCACTGCCGCGGGTACTGGCCGACCCACGCGACCTCGACGCGCGTGCGGCGATGAGCCACGCGGCCCTCGTCTCCGGCATGGCCCTGACCAACTCCGGCCTCGGCATGGCCCACGGCGTGGCCGCGGCACTCGGCATCGAGTGCGGGACACCGCACGGAGTCGCCTGCGCGGTCATGCTGCCCGTCGCGATCGCGGTCAACCGGAGCGTCTGCGAGACCGACTTCGCGATGCTCGAACAGGCGATTGATTCCGACGCCCCGCGTGATCCCAGGGTTGCCGCCGACGCGTTCGTGCAGCGGATCGCGGACCTCTGCACGACCGCAGGCACACCGCGACGACTCGCCGACGTGGGCCTGTCCCACGACCGCCTGGCATGGCTGGCGGAGAACTCCGGGGGCGCGAGCATGCGAGGCAATCCCGTCTCACTCGATCCGCAGGCGCTCCTGCCGATCCTGGACCGCGCCTGGTAAGGGGTTTGTGCGAGCCCCGCGATGGGGACACGATGGCCCCGCCGCTCGGGGCTGCCCATGCCATCTCGCCGGACGCTCACTTCGGGCATCCTGCCAATCCTGTTCGGCACGGCAGGTGCAGGACCGGTCTCCTCACGTCTGGCCTGGCTCGGTGCTCCCCATGTAGGTGCAGGTTGTTAACCTGCACAAGGAGTCCGCGACGGCTCGGAGCTGCTCACGCCCCCTCGCTGAGTTCATGCCTCAGCGGCGCAGCATCGATCCCCGCGTGCCGACGAGCTCGTACCAGACCATCTGATCCATCGCCCTGTTCGGCGTCTCGTCCGTATCGATCAGGATCAGCATGCAGACGATCATGCCAAAGGACACCTGGATATTGACACCGTTGTGGTCGCAGAAGAACAGATGCCCACAGCAGAGGAGCTGCTCGATCGACGATCTCGTCGCTGATCACGTTGGCGGCACGATCGGCGTCCGTCAGGTCGTTGACGTGCGTGACCGTGGCCAGGGTCATGTCTGATGACCGGCAGACGGAACTGCTGCCTACGACGTTGATCGCGTTCCAAAGCCGGTCACTGATGGAGCCGCGATCGAGGATGTAGCAGCGGTAGGCCTCGATCGTCCGCTGCAAGACGGCCCGCTCATCGGCATCGCCCTTGGGGCTCGCCGAGGTGGCGTCGATTCGCACCGCCTTGCCTCTCAGGACCGCGAAGTGCGTGTGCAGCCGGTAGGCCGAAAAGATGCTTTCCCTTGGCATTGGGCGTCCACGAGAGTTCCGCCGCGATCTCCTTGAGCTGGGCAGGGTCGAAGATCGCCACCGACGCTGATAGAGATCCCAGCGATGCGCGGCTCACGCCAAGTCGCTTGCGGACCTTCGAGGGCGCACGCCCGCTGGGGATCACGGAGGCTCCGGATCATTGGGCTGAAGAGCGCCATCAGGATCAGGGCACAGGAGTGATCCATGAACGGCCGGCGATTGCCGGCTCGGTCGCGTTCCGTGCCCACCTTCCGCAGCCGTGACAGCAGCGGACGGATCTTTCGCAGGCACTTCAGTCCCTGCACATCCTGATCACGAATCGCTCGCTTCGTCTGTCCAGCCATGGTGGGCACGATAACGCCGTGTCCATCGGCGCGCAACTCTCTGGGCTGCTCAGATTGCCGCGTCGCCGGGGCGCAAATCTTGTGCCGAACAGGATTGGCATCCTGCCCTTCGCTCACTCGAAGGAAACCTCGCTTCGCCATCCTGGCTCCGCTCGGTTTCCTACGCCGCTCGATTGGCACGGGCACCCCCTCGCTGATCCCCGCGTCGTGAAAGCCGTCGGTCATGGCCACGGGGCTCTCATACCCGATCGAACTACGGCCGCGTGGCGATCGCTCGATCGTCCAGGAGCGGCATGATCGAGGCAGTCGCCGGCTCGCCCACGAGGGCCTGCTGCCACGCTGCACGAACTCTCCCGAGATCCACGTCGTCGTCGAGGAGATGGTGGACGCCGAGGAAGATGCCATTCGCCGGACGCGGATCGCCGTCGTACCAGGCCTTGAGGATGGCCCGCTCAACCACCCGCGGCAGACCGGCCCGCGGGCCTCGCTTGATCACGCCCGACTCCTTGTAGGCGTAGGTCTTTGGCCCGATCTCGATGATCACGATCGTGCGGTCGCCGATCGTGTATTCCCGTCCCTGATTTGCAGCCGCGATGGCCTTGGCCACATGGTCGTCGAGTTGCCGGGCGTAGTCGAGCAGCAGGCGCCAGCGTTCGATGCGCGTGGCCTGGTCCGCATCGTCGCCGGCACCTTTCTCCGCCTCATCGAGTGCCTCGCTGGCCGCTTCAAAGTCGTGGCTGCGAAACACCCTGGCCGCATCGACGATACGTCGCTCGACATCGTCGGCCACCCTGGCCGTGCGACTCCCTGGCAGCAGCGGTTCCGTGGCGTCGCGTGCAGCCGCCAACTGTTCCCGCTCGGTTCCGGCCTGCTGACGCATCGGTTCCTGCTCGCGTTGCTCGGCCGGTACGGCCCCCTGGTGGACGCCGCGGGCTGCCTGCTCCTGGACCTCGGCTGGTGGGTCCTCCCGCTCCAGCCGCTCCGAGTTCTTCGCCCGCGGCGACTCGGCCTTGGCGACTGTCACCGGAGCGGCCGCCTTGGGGGCAGGTTTTTTTGCACGCAGCCGCGACTTCTGGAGATGCGGCCAGGCAAGGAATCCGCCGGCAACGGCAGACACGGCCAGAAGAAGCGACATCGCGGCAGCGGCGCCTCCGCCACTTCGGCGCTTGGTAGGCCGCCTCTTGGTGATGACCACGACAGGGCCGAGCTCGGCGGGGCCATCGTGCGGTCGCACCACAGGCTCGATCCGAGGAGGCACCGCGGGAGGCACCGGCGGCGGTATGCGGCGTTGCATGGACGGCGACTCACGGGTGCGAGGTGGCCTCCGGCAGCCCGCGGAACCACCCCGAGAAGGCTAGCAGATCACCCTCCGAGCCGTCGCCACACCGTCATCTCCGCCACGGTGTGCTGATGTTTCCGGGCGGTCTCGCGGATCACGAACGGCACGTCCTGCCTATGCAGGAAGTCAAACCGTCCCGCGAAGGCCCGCGTCAGGCCGGCGAACGTGGTCAGCGGCTCTCCGGCCTCGCGGCGGCCACCCACCCACTTCGGCTTCTGCGTGTATTCCTCGAGCCAGGTGTACGGAGACGTGATCACGAGCAGGCCGCCTCTCCGGACGCGGCCGGCGATCGCGTCGAGGAACAGGGACGGGTCGTACAGACGGTCGATCAGGTTGCCCGCGAACACCAGGTCGTAATCGGTGAAGATCTCCTTCAGATTGCAGGCGTCGCCTTGCATGAAGTTCACGCGCCGCCCCGCTTCGCCGAGGCCGAGCCGCTCGAGCGAGATCGCCCGCCCGGTCGTCAGTTCGCCCTCCGTCGGAATTTCGTAGAGCACCTCATCGCCGTGCTGGAGCCGCACGCCCGACTGGATGAAGCGGGCCGAGAAGTCGATCGCGTCGACATGGGCGAAGGAGCGGGCGAACTCGAACGCCGAGCGGCCCACCGAGCAGCCGATGTCGAGGCATCGCTCGCGGCGGTCCGCCGGCACGTGCCGGATGGTCGCTTCGACGCACGCTCTGGGAAAGTTGGGGACCCCGAGAGGGTCGGCCACGCCGCCGGAGGCGGCGTCGTAGTAATGAAACTCCAGGTACTGCGTCACCAACTGGTCGGTCTCGTAGAGCCGTGAGCCGACGGTGACCGCCTCGTTGCCCCGTTCCTCCACGATCGTGCGAAACCCCGCGTGCTGGAAGAAGTGTCGGCGGAAGGCGTACCGGGCGCTGGCGAGCGCCTCGTTGCCCGTCGAGATCCACGAGCCGCCCTTCATGAGGTTGTGGCGGCCGTCGAACGTCGGCACCGAGAAGTCGTCGTACAGCGGATGCACCTCAAAGCCCTTGAAGGGCATGATCGGCGTCCGTGTCCACTGCCAGACGTTGCCCACGATGTCGCAGAACTCCCCCTGCGGGAAGGCGTCGACGGGGCAACTCGAGGCATGGTGCTCCAGGTTGATGTTGCCGGGCGCCCGGTGCCACGTGGGCTGATCCCCCGGGATCGTGTCGCGAAGGGCCTGCCAGTGGGCTTCGGTCGGCAGCAGCACGTTCTCCCCGGTCTTCGCCGCCAGCCAAGCGCAGTAGGCCTGGGCTTCGAGGCAGTTGACCTCCACGGGCCAGTTGGGAGGCAACGGGATCTCGTCGAGGAGGTTCCGCTGCAGGTAGGCGTCGTTCCGGCGGACCCAGAACTTGGGATGCTCGGCCCGGCTGTACTTCAGCCAGCCGCGGCCCTCGTCGGTCCACCACGACTCGTCGCGATAGCCGCCATCGTCGACGAACTGCATGAACTCGGCATTCGAGACCAGCCGTCTGCCGGCACGGAAGGCAGGGAGATCGGCCTCCTCGACTCCGTACTCGTTGTCCCAGCCGTAGGTGTGATCGGCCTCGGGCTTGCCGAGCCTCACGTGCGTCGCGGCCACCGGCAGCCATTCGTTGGCCGGGGCGGGTCCTGCCGTCACGCAGGTCGCCCACAGTCGCTGCTCCTCTGCGGTGAGTTCGTCGCCGTGACGGAGTTCGTCCAGCGGCATCTGCCGCATGATCACGCTCGACGTCTCGAGGTGGATCCGCTCGTGCTCGATGCCCATCAGGATCACCCACGCCGGAGAGTTCCAGCGGATCGGCAGTTCCAGCGGCATCGTCTGGATGAACTCATCGATCAGCTTCCGCATGGAGGCCCGGTACCTCTTCACCGATGCGACCGAGGGCCAGTCGTAGTGGGCGGTGTTGAGGTCATCCCACGACATCTCGTCGACGCCCACTGCCATCATCGCCTCGAGCACGGGATCGAGCCGCGCAGGGATGTAGCGACCGGCGGTGAGCTTGTTGAGATAGAAGACCGCCGGATGGGCGTAGTAGAAGATCAACGGGTGACGGAGCGGCTCGTGCCGCTCGTAGTACGACGAATCATCGCGGATGAGCGCGAACAGCCGGTCGTAGATCTCGCAGGTCTGGTGGAAGTAGCGGCGGAGTTCGGCACGCTTGGCCGCCACCGGGTCGGCCGCGGTGGGATCGGCGTCGAGGATCGTCGTCCGGGTCGGGGAGACGGGGGTCGAGAGCGCAAGAAAAACCGCGGCGGCCGATGTGGCATGCGGACTGATGGACCCAGCCGATGACGTCATGATTCCCCTTGCAGCAAGAGCGACTTACGATTCCGTAACTGTAGCACCGGAGGCAAGGCCAGCCAGCAATCGGCCGGGAACCGGGGTCGTCGCACCGAGCAGGCCCCCCACCACCGTGCCACGGTGGCAGTTGTCGCCGCCGCACATCGCGTTGGCAAAGACACCGGATGCCAGGTCGCCGGCATGCCGCCAGGCGAGCGCCAGGGCGGCGGGAAAGGCCTCTTCGATGTAGCAGGCGCTCGAGAGCGTGCCACCGACCAACTGCCGGTCGGAGAGGCCCTCCCAGGAACGGAGCTTTGCGGCCGAGATCCAGTCGCGGCCGTGCTCGAGGATCGACGCCCGGAGCACCGTGGCCGCCTCGGCGATGGTCCTCGGACCGGCCTCCGGCCGCGGGATCGCGTCGACGAGAATCCGCACGAAACAATCGGCGGCCGCCAGCACCTCGTCATCCTTGTGGGTGAGCCCCACGTGCACTCGAACGATCCGCCGGAGGTCTGGATTCCGGGGGCCGAGGGCGGCGACGAGTGCGGGCACCGGCACGAGGCCCCCGATGTGGACGTCACGGACGCCGCAGTTGATCGGCTTGCGGCCAGCGCCGAGGTTCGTGAAGAAGTGGCGGTGATACTCCTCGACGTAGGTGTCGCGGTGCCAGCCTGGCTCGAGCATCAGCGCGACGTACCGGTCGAGCCACCGCTCCGGATCGTAGTCGCGGTGCCGCCGGACGAACTCGAAGAGTTCGACCGCGAGCCGATAGTTCAGCGTGTTCTCGCCGGCGGCGAGGAACTGGTGGTAGTGGATGCCGCGTTTGCCCCAGTGCGTCGCCTGCTCCCTGAGGATGTCAAACTTCGGCGCCGGCGGCGTCCACTGCGAACGCCAGAGGATGCTGTCGGGGTGGGGGCTGCGGGGGGCGACGTAGCCCTCGATCCGGCCGTAGTCGCGGTCGAGTGCCCGCTGGTCGTAATACCAGTGAACCGGCATCGCCACGGCATCGGCGACGAGTGCTCCGACGAGCGCCGAGCGGGTGGCGTCGTCGTGGCTGGGCGCTTCGTCGCTCATGGCCGCTGCGTCCGCTGGAGAAATGACACGACCCGCGGCTCGCCGCATCCCGCGAAGAACTTCTCCGGAGCAGCCAGAGCCGGGCACTCGCCGTCGGCGATGAAGGCGATCTCGTCGGCGACGCGGCGGGCGAAGCCCATCTCATGGGTGACAAGGACGAACTGGGTTCCCGCCGTTTTCAGTTCGCCGATCATGTCGAGCACCTCTCCGGTCATCTCCGGGTCGAGGGCCGAGGTGGGCTCGTCCAGGAACAGCCGCCGGGGCCGGACGACGAGCGCCCGGAGAATCGCCACCCGCTGCTTTTGCCCGCCGGAGAGTTCGGCCGGCCGCTTGTGGGCGTGGGATGCCAGACCGAACCGCTCGAGCGGCTCCCGCACACGTTCGCGGGCCTCGGCCTCGGCGAGGCCGTGCACATGGACGAGCGGGAGCAGGAGATTCTGCATCGCGGTGAGGTGTGGGAAGAGGTTGTATGCCTGGAAGACCGTGCCCACCGTGCGGCGATAACCGATCAGGGCGTTTTCTGCCTGCGGAAGCGGCTCGCCGTCGAAGGCGACGGTGCCCGCGGCGGGCACGTCGAGCCCCGCGAGAATCCTCAAGAGGGTGGACTTGCCGCCTCCCGACGGCCCGACGAGGACCAACGCCTGGATGTCGCCCGTGACCAGGTCGAGGCCGTCGAGGACGGTGGCCTTCATACCCGAACGCGGGTCGGTGAACCGCTGCACGAGGCCGTTGATCGCGAGATTCATGCGGCCTCGTAACGGAACCGGCGTTCCAGCCAGCGGGAGAGGGCCGAGAGGGGCAGCGTGATCGCGAGATAGCCGACGGCCAGCGGCAGATAGCTTTCGAGCGTCGAATAGGTGGCGGAGTTGACGTTGCGGGCGGCGAACGTGAACTCGCCGATCGAGAGCACGGAGAGTAGCGACGAGTCTTTGATCAGCGACACGAGTTGGCCGGCCACAGCGGGCAGCACGATCCGCACTGCCTGAGGGAGAATGACGAGCCGAAAAGCCTGCCACCTCGTGAGACCGATGGCCCGGGCACTGTCGACCTGCGCCTTCGGGATCGCATCGAGGCCGCCGCGGAAGATCTCGGCCATGTAGGCGCCGCTGAACAGCGCGAGCACGAGCACGCCGACGGCCGTCCGATACCCCGTGCCCACGTGCAGGGCCGCCGCGACCACGTACCAGCCGACGAGCAGCTGCACGAGCAGCGGCGTGCCGCGGATCACCTCCACGTAGATCCGTGCGACGGCCTCCACGAGGGGAAAGCGGGATCGGAGCATGACCGCCGCGGCGAGCCCGATCAGGCTGCTCGCCAGGAGGGCGGCCAGCGCCAGGCCGAGGGTCATCCACCAGCCCCGCCAAAAAGCCTGGCGGTATTCCCAGACCACGCCCCAGTTCCATGTCATGTCGAGGCTGGCGAACGCCCAGCCCGCCGCGGCGGCGAACAGGGCGATCACAATCAGGTGGGCGAGCCAACGGGGCATGGAAGAAGTGTATCCCGTGGCGGGAAGCCCGCGGCCTTACGGCCGGTCGGAAGTGAGATTGGCTCCACCTGACCGCGCCCGCGGCCTTACGGCCGGTCGGAAGTGAGATTGGCTCCACCTGACCGCGCCCGCGGCCTTCCGGCCGGTCGGAAGTGAGATTGGCTCCACCTGACCGCGCCCGCGGCCTTACGGCCGGTCGGCTTTCATCAGGCTCCGTACAAGCCCAACGCCGTAAGGCGTGGGGCGAGGCCAGAACCACCCTCGTCTCCAGCGAAAACAACCAGCTTCCAGCGAAAACAACCAGTGGCCTTACGGCCGGTCGGCTCTCACGGGTAGGGATGCAGCGAGGGGTTGCCCGTGCCCGGGAGCCGGCGTTGCTGACCAGCGAAGCCAGAATGGCGAACCGCGGGCAGCATCGAACGAGCGAAGGGCGGGACGCGCGGGACGCCCGCAGCGAGTGACCGGCAACGGGGCATGGGCAGCCGTGCGGCGAGCCACGATGGCCTAGAAGTAAAACGGGATGGCGTGTTCCTTGAAATACGCCTTCTGCTCCGCGAGGAACTCGTCGCCGAGTTTCTCGAAGCCCCCGTCGGCCCGAAACGTCTCCAAAAACTCGTTCACCTGCATCCGAAGTTCGTCGTTTCCCTGGCGAAGGCCGACGGCCCACGATTCCTCGCGGAAGGGGGTCAGCGCCGCCCGCGTCTTCGCAGGCTGCTTCTTGTGGTTGGTGTAGACCGACATCGAGTCGTAGACAAAGGCGTCGGCACGGCCCTGGATCACCTCCAGCACGGCGGCCGACTCGGTGTCGAGCACGAGCACGCGGGCCTGCTTGAGTGACGCGGCCGCCCACTGCTGGCCGGTCGTCCCCTGTTTGACCGCCACGACGCGGCCGGGAGTGTCGAGATCGGCGGCCGACTGTACCGGGGACCGCTCCGCGATCAGGAGGGCGAGGCCCGTCTTGAGATAGGGCTCCGAGAACGCGATCGATTTCGCGCGTTCCGGGGTGGCCGTCATGGACGAGATCACGCAGTCGACGTGGCCGGCCTTGAGGGCGGGAATCAACCCGTCGAAGGCGATGTTTTCGACGACGACCGGCCGGCCAAGATGCGCGGCGAGCGCCTCGGCAAGCTTCACGCTCACACCGGCGGGCTTGCCGTGGGGGTCGGTCATCTCGAAGGGCGGATACGAGAGTTCCATGCCGACGCGGAGCGGTTCCACCGCCACGGCCGACGTGCTGAAGGCGACCCCGAGCAGGCACCATGCCCAGATGGTGGAACGTCGAAACCATTCCATGTTGACTGCGCTCCCGCGGTGCCTGGTGATGCAGTCAGCCGCCCCGACGCCCACCCGAAGGCAGTCCGAGTTTCGTCCGCCGCTCTTCCATCGCGCGGCGATACTCTGCCTGTTGGGCCCGTTGCTCAGGTGACGATTGATCGATGCGCCGTTTGCTCCGATCGTTGCGGCCCTCCTCGGTGCCACCGCCGCTGCGGCCACGATTTCCACCAGGACCACCGCCACCGCCCGTTGCTCCGCCACCAGGACCACGTCCACCTGGTCCACCATTATTGGCCTGGCCACTCGCCGCCCGCTGCTGATCGCGTTTCTCCCGTTCGGCCTGCCAGACCTTGCGGCGATCCTCCTCGGCCTTGATTCTCCGGTCGAGCTCCGCCTGGCGTCGCTCAGGCGGCATCGCGAAGTAGGAGGCCATCTCGGCACGTTCACGGGCCTCCCAGAGCCGGCCCATCTGCGGCCCGATCTGGTCGCGATACTCGCGGGGCATGTCCCGCATCTTCTCGAAGATCGCGCCGGAAGTCGGGGTCCCATACGGGACCTCGCCGCGGGCGACGCGGTTGTATTCGGCAACCTGCTGATCGACGAGTTGCTCGATCTCGGCGACCGCCGGCGGGGCGGAGAAGAACCCGAACGCCCAGAGCGTCGGCATGGCGAACAGGAACAGCACCAGCAGGGCGATCACGGCGCGCTTCAGGAACCGCCCGCCGGCACCCTGTTGGTTTCGGTCCGCTGCCAGGGCCGCCACGGCCCGCCGCTTGTCTGCTGAAGAAGCCACGAGTCACCTCCGCTGAAATCAGGATAGCGTCGGCGCAGGCCGCCGCCATGTGGATTCAACGGCCGATCGTCCGGAAGGTTTCGAGGGCCGCCGCCCAGACGACAAGAACGCGGGAGCCGTGAAATGCCTCATATTCCGCGGAATGCGGCGTCCAGCACATCCAGCATGAAATCGGCGTCGGCGGCGGTCAGGCACATGGGCGGCTTGATTCTCAGGACGTTCCCGTAGAGCCCCCCTTTGCCGATCAGGAGGCCGAGTTCCCGACAACGCTCGAAGACGCGCACGCACTCATCCTTGGCGGGAGCCTTCGCGGCGTGGTCCTTCACGAGTTCGATCCCCAGCATCAACCCCAGACCGCGGACGTCGCCGATCACGTCGTGGCGGCGGGCGAGATCCTGGAAGCCCGCCTTGAGCCTGGCCCCGATCGCGGCGGCGTTGGCTTGAATGCCATCCTCGTCGATCACCTGGAGCACGGCCCGCCCCTGCGTGCAGGAGATCGGATTGCCGCCGAAGGTGTTGAAGTGGATTCGTGACGTGAGTGCCTGGGCGATCGCGGGTGTGGTGACCACCGCCGCAAGCGCCGCCCCGTTGCCGATGCCCTTGGCCATCGTGACGATGTCGGGAATCACGCCCTGCGTCTCGAAGCCCCAGAAGTGGGAGCCGGTGCGGGCAAACCCGGACTGGACCTCGTCGGCGATGCAGAGCCCACCGGCTGCGCGGACGTGCTCGTAGGCGGCCTTCAGGTAGCCATCCGGGAAGACGACGGCACCGCCCACGCCCTGGATGCTCTCGGCGATGAAGGCGGCGACCTTCCCCGACGTGCCGAACTCGATGAGGTTCTGCAGGTCCGCCGCATACTTCGGCCCGGCGTCCGGGTCGTCGTAGCCATGCGGGCCCCGGAGCCGGTCGGGGAAGAGCGCGTGGTGCACCCCGAAGGAGTGCGGCACATTGAACTTCCACGTGTGGTGGCTCGTCAGGCCCATCGTCTGCATGCTGCCGCCGTGGTAGCAGTTGCGGAGCGCCAGGATGTCGAAGTTTCCGGTGTAGGCGCGGGCCATCAGGATCGCGAGGTCGTTGGCCTCCGATCCCGAGTTGGTGAAGTAGCAGACCTTGAGATCGCCGGGCATCCGTGCCGCGAGGTCGCGGGCGTACTCGGCGATGCAGGGATTCAGGTAGATCGTGGTGGTGTGCTGGATGATCTCGTTCTGGCGGTTCACGGCCGCCACGATCTTCGGATGGCAGTGGCCCACGCTCACCGTGACGATTCCGCCGAAGCCGTCGAGGTAACGCCGCCCCGTCTCGTCGTAGAGGTACTGCATGCGCCCCTCGACGATCATGAGGGGCTCCTTGTAGTAGGTGAAGATCGCCGGATTGACGTACTGCTTCCTCAGCGCGAGCACCTCCTGCTTCGATGGTCCCGCATAGGGCCGCGGGCGGTGCTGGCACGGCGGAAGCTCAGGGGCGGACTGGGCGACGGCCATGGCGGGCCTCCTACGAGCGGGGAAAGAGCGGGCGGAGCAACGAGTAGAGCACGAACGCGAGGGCGAAGCCCGTGAACCAGGCGTAGTGGTACCCCGCCACGAGCCAGGCGGGAAATGCCGATTCCGGTGTCGCCCCGATCCGTACCAGGAAGCCGGGCAGGTTAGGCAGCACGGCGACGGCCAGGCAGGCGAAAGCCACGATGCTGAACCCGCCCGTGTAGCGGTACCCACCCGTGGAGCGGTAGAGATCGCCGACCACCAAGTGGCACCGCCGCCAAACGAAGTAGTCGGCGATCATGATCCCGGCGATCGGCCCGAGCAGGGCGCTGTAGCCGATCAGCCAGGTGAAGATGTAGCCGCTGGGATCCTGGTAGAGCTTCCAGGGAAACATCAGCACGCCGATCGCGGCCGTGATCAGGCCGCCGGTGCGGAAGCTCACCAACCGGGGGGCGAGGGCAGCGAAGTCGTTGGCGGGCGAGACCACGTTCGCGGCGATGTTGGTGGAGAGCGTGGCCACCACGAGCGTGAGGAGCGCCACAGCCGAGAGCCAGGGGTTGCCGAACCGGGCGATCACCTGCACGGGATCCCAGATCGCCTCGCCAAAAATCACCACGGTGGCGCTCGTCACCACGATTCCGATGAAGGAGTAGAAGGTCATCGTGGTCGGCAGCCCCACGGCCTGGCCGAGCACCTGGTCGCGCTGCGACCTCGCGTATCGCGAGAAGTCGGGAATGTTGAGCGACAGCGTGGCCCAGTAGCCGATCATGGCGGTCAGGCCGGAGCCGAACACCGGCCAAAACTCCGCCGCCGACGCGAACTTCGAGGGCTGAGCGAAGATCGGCCCGAACCCGTTGGCGGCCTTCCAGGCCCAGCCGACGAGCGCCAGGCCGACGACCAGCAGGAACGGCGCGCTGGCGGCCTCCATCCACTTGATCGACTCCATGCCGCGGACGATGAACCAGACATTCACAGCCCAGAAGATCATGAAGCAGAGAAACTCTCCTGCGGAGATCCCGAGCACCGGCAATGGCTGCCGTGCTGCGGGATCGAACCCGAGGATCACGGCGGCGGTGGCGTAGATCGCGGCACCGCCCACCCAGGTCTGGATGCCAAACCAGCCGCACGCCACGAGGCCGCGCATCAGCGCCGGGACGTTGGCCCCGAGCGTGCCGAACGCCGCCCGTAGCAGCACGGGAAACGGGATGCCGTACTGCGTGCCGGGATGGGCGTTGAGCGTCATCGGAATCAGCACGATCGCGTTGCCGAGGAAGATCGTGAGCGTCGCCTGCCACCAGTTCATCCCCTGCTGGATCAGGCTGCTGGCGAGCGTGTAGGTGGTGATGCAGACGGCCATCCCGATCCAGAGGGCGGCCACGTTCCACCACGTCCACGTCCGCTTCTCGGGCGACACAGGCGCGAGGTCTTCGTTCCAGAGCCGCGGGTCGGGCGACCCGTCGCCGACTGTCTTGGTTGCGTGATTCATGTCTTATTAGGCGGATGGCCTTCGCGAGTAGGCGGTGAAGTCATACTACCGGGATCATCCAAAGAGTGAACGCCCATCCGAAGTGAGTCGGGGCTGCCGGTGTCCTCTCGCTTGACGTTCACGTCGGCCCTCCAGGCCTCCGTTCACTGCGTGTCCGCTGCGCTTCGCCATCCTTGGCTTCGCTTGCTTCCACAGCCCGCTCGAGGCCACCGGCAGCCCCTCCCGAGTCGCTGATGGCAGAGGCGCCTTCATGATCCCGGTGGTACATGGGCTCTCTTCCCAGCTGAGCAGTTTCGGCGGAGTCGGTCGGGGGCACGCGCAGAAGCCAGTGACATGTGCGGACGCTCGGCATCGCCGTACCGTTGGGGCATCGAACTCGCACATGCCGCCGGCTTCGAGCATGTCACCGCCGACTCCGAATGGACTTGATTACCAGATGCCTGCTGTCTGCCGAGCCGCGCGCCGTGATCCCGTCGCTTCCGGTCCCGGCTTCCTGGGATCCTGACTGTCACGAACCGGCCGCTGGCCTGCGCTCCAGAAACCGTCCACGACCCACGGTGCCGCAGAACGTGCCGTCGCGAACCGCCACCTCGCCACGGACCGTGACGACCGCAGGCCGTCCCTCGATGGCCCAGCCCTCGAAGGCGTTGTAATCGACGGCCTGCGTCTGCGTCTTCGCCGAGAGCATGCCCCGGTACGACGGGTCGTAGACCACGAGGTCGGCGTCAGCGCCGGGCTGGATCACGCCTTTCCGAGGCCAGAGGTCGAAGATCTTCGCGGCGTTGGTGCTCGCGACCGCCACGAACTGCTCGAGCGACAACCGGCCCCGCTTCACCCCGTGGGTCCAGAGGAGGTTGATCCGGTCCTCGATCGACGGAATCCCGTTGGGGATCTTCGTGAAGTCGTCCTTGCCCATCGGCTTCTGCGTGAGGAAATCGAAGGGGGCGTGGTCGGTGCCGACCGTCTGAACGAGGCCGCTGGCGAGGCCGTTCCAGAGGACCGCCTGATTGGAGGCGTCGCGAAGCGGCGGCGACATCACGTACTTGGCTCCCTCGAAGCCCGGCTTCTCGGCCCAGGTCTTGTCGAGCACGAGGTATTGGATCAGCGTCTCCACCGACACCTTCACGCCCCGTTCCCGGGCGGCGAGCGCCGCGTCGAGAGCCTCGCGGCAGGAGAGGTGCACGATATAGACACGGGCGCCGGTGAGTTCGGCGAAGGTCATCAGGTGGTGGACGCCCTCGGCCTCGACCCGCGGCGGCCGGCTGTCGTGGTGGGCGTCGGGGCCGGTGCGGCCGGCCGCGAGCAGTTGCTGCTGGAGTTGGCTGACGAGCGTCTCGTTCTCGCAGTGGGCTGTGACGATCACGCCGAGGGCCTTCGCGAGCGCGAGCGTCTGCCAGAGTTCGGCGTCGTCCACACCGAAGGCCCCCTTGTAGGCGAGGAACACCTTGAAGCTGCCCACGCCCGCCCGGACGATCTCGCGGAGTTGGGCGGCGGAGTCCGCGTCGAACCGCGTCACTCCCATGTGGAAGGTGTAGTCGCAGCAGGCTTTTCCTTGGGCCTGCTGCCGCCAGAGCGCAAATCCCTCCGCAGGCGACGTGCTCCGAGCCGGACAGACCATCTCGAAGATCGTGGTCGTGCCGCCGACGAGGGCGGCCTTCGTGCCCGTCTCGTAGTCGTCTTTCGAGAAGGTGCCCATGAAGGGCAGGTAGATGTGCGTGTGGGGATCGATGAAGCCCGGGAAGACGTGCTTCCCAGTCGCGTCGATCACCTCGGCGCCGGCAGGCGGGGTGATGCCACGGTCGATCCGTGCGATCGTCTCCCCTTCGCAGAGAATGTCGGCCGTATAGCGGCTGTCGGCGTTGACGATGTCCGCGTTCTTGATCAGCAGGGCCATCGATGGTTCCCCCGGCTCACTTCGCTGCCCAGATCGTGCCTTCCCCCTCGGCGAACCAGCGGGTCGTCGTCACCTTTTGCTGCGTGAAAAAGGCCACGCTCTCCCGCCCCTGAAGGTGAAGATCGCCGAAGAACGAGGCGTGCCAGCCGCTGAACGGGAAGAACGCCATTGGTGCCGGCACACCGATGTTGATGCCCACCATGCCGGCCTGCACGCGATGGCGAAACTCCCGCGCAGCCTTGCCGCTCCGCGTGAAGATGGCCGCCCCGTTGCCGTAGGGAGACGAGTTGGCCAGTTCGATCGCCGCGTCGAGGTCGTCCATGCGGACCACGTTGAGCACCGGCCCGAACACTTCCTCCTTCATCGTGACCATCTCGGGACGGACGTGGTCGAGCACCGTGGGCCCCACGAAGAAGCCGTTCGGCGCCGACGCGATCTTCGTCGTCCGTCCGTCGGTGAGCGGCTTCGCCCCCTGCCCAGCGGCCTGGGAGATCAGCTCGCAGACGCGGTCGGCGTGCTGCCGGGTGATCACGGCGCCCATCTGAGCCTCGGCGTCACGATCGGTGGGGCCGACCTTGATCTTCGAGACCACGTCGACGAGTGTGGGGAGCACGGTGTCGGCCGCCTTCCCGATCGCGACGGCCGTGGAACCCGCCATGCACCGCTCACCGGCACAGCCGAAGGCGGCCTCGAGGATCCCGGTCGAGGAGTTCGAAACGTCGGCGTCGGGCATCACCAGCACGAAGTTCTTTGCGCCCCCGGCGGCCTGCACCCGCTTGCCGTTGGCGGTACCGATCCGGTGGATCTCCCGGGCGACGGGCGTCGAGCCGACGAAGGACACCGCCTTGATCGACGGGTGCGCGAGGATCGCATCAACGGCCTCGCGGCCGCCGTGCACCACGTTGAGCACGCCCGCCGGCAGTCCGGCCTGCTGGGCGAGTTGGGCGATGCGGATCGAGGTCAGCGGCACCTTCTCGCTGGGCTTGAGCACGAACGTGTTGCCGCAGGCGATCGCGATCGGCCACATCCACAGCGGCACCATCGCGGGGAAGTTGAAGGGCGTGATGCCCGCCACCACGCCAAGCGGCTGGCGAATCGAGTCGCAGTCGATGCCGCGGGCGACGTTCTCGGCCGACTCGCCCATCAGCAGGCTCGGCGCACCGCACGCGTATTCGATGTTCTCGAGTCCCCGGCGGACGTCGCCGCGTGCCTCGGCGAGCGTCTTGCCGTGCTCGGTGGTCACGCTCCGCGCGAGTTCGTCGAAGTGGTCTTCGAGGAGAACCTTGAGCCGAAAGAGAATCCGCGCCCGTTCCACCGGGGGAGTCTCCATCCAGACGGGAAACGCCTTCGCCGCGGCCTGCACCGCCTGATCGACGACGCCGGCGCCGCAGAGCGGCGTCTCGGCGATCACATCGCCGACCGATGGGTTGTAGACGGGCGTCGTGGCGACTCCCGACACGGTGGTCCACTCACCGCCGATGAAAAGCGGACAGGGCAGCAGTTTCGACATGGGTGATGGCTCCAGGGATGCCGGAGCCACCAGTGTAGTCGATCAGGTGCCGTCGGTGCCGTCGGGGGGGGCCGTCGGGTCGTTGCCGTCGCCGATCGAGCAGTACCAGCGTAGCACCGTGAGGTCGATGTCGTTCTCGATCGATTCGACGTGGCCATCGAGGAATACGAACGGCGTCACGCCGGGATGGAGGCTGCCGAACTTCCGCGGGTTTGTGTCGTCGACGCCGCTGGCGAGCCCCCGGGCCGGGTCGCGAAAGCAGACATACGGGTTGTCGGAGGCGAAAAAGGTGGTGTCCCCCTGGGCCCGGTGAACCATGTTGCTCGCCACCGTCGAATCGATCGCGGGAATGTGTTTCTCGCCTGCCGCGAACGTTTTGGAGAGGCCGTCGCTCACCTGGGCGGCGCGGACCTTCGAGAATGTATGGATCGGCCCAGCCTGCCGCGGATCGAGGGAGGCGGCGGTGCCCGAGTAGTAGTTGAAGTACGTGCCGGCGTTGGCGGCATAGTCGCCACCGGAGCCCACGCCCAACTTCACCGGTGCTTGGTCGTTGTTGTCGAAGTTGCGGTCGGCAACCGGAGCCCGTCGGCTCGGGCAGAAGAAAGTCGCCACCGCCGTCCGCATGGCTACCGCATTGCGGTCGTCCCACATCGGGACGTTGGACCCGCTGACGAGGGCGTTGTAGATCGACGTCTGCTCGAGCAGCGGGAGAATCCGGAACGACCACGACTGGCCGAACTGGTCACGGGTGTCGCGGCCCATGGGGTAGGCCCGCTTCTGGTCGTGCGCCTGCACGATGGCGAGTCCCACCTGTTTCATCTGGTTGGCGCACTGCGTTCGTCGGGCGGCCTCGCGAACCGACTGCACGGCCGGGAGCAACAGGCCGATCAGCGTGGCGATGATCGCGATCACGACGAGGAGTTCGACCAGCGTGAAGCCGCTGGTCCGGCGGGCGACGCGAAGCATGGCGTCCTCCGTGGGCGAGGGGTCGAGGCGGGAACCGACAGCCGAAGTATATCCACACCGCCCGCTGCGTGACGATCTCGGGGGGCCACGCGTGTCAGGGATGCGGCGGGAGCGGCTGCATGGTGCCCGCGGCGAGCCGCGATTGGTAGTCGTGCCACGACATGGCCGGGCGGCCCGTGTCGACCGGCGTCATCGTGATGCAGCCGTCCACGGGGCAGACGATCGAGCAGAGGTTGCAGCCCACGCAGTCGTCTTCGCGGACCTTCGGCAGCGGCTTGCCGGGCACGCGGCCCGGGCCGAGCCCGTAGGGCGCGGAGTCGACGAGATCGATGCACTGATGCGCACCATCCTCGCAGGCAATGTGGCAGAGATTGCATCCGATGCACTTCTCGTAGTCGATCCGTGCCACCCGCTTGTAGTGGAGGTCGAGTTGCTGCCAATCGCCCACCTGCGGCACGGCGCGGCCCCGCAGGTCGGCCAAGGACCTCATCCCCTTCGAGTCGAGATACGCGGAGAGGCCGTCTTTCATGTCCTCCACGATCCGGAAACCGTAATGCATGATCGCCGTGCAGACCTGGAGGCTCGTGGAGCCCAGAGCCACGAACTCGGCGGCGTCGCGCCAGGTGCCGATGCCCCCGATGCCGGAAATCGGCAGGCCCACCTGCGGATCGGCCGCACAGGCGTGCACCATGTTGAGCGCGATCGGCTTCACGGCCGGCCCGCAGTAACCGCCGTGCGAACTCCTGCCCGCCACGAACGGCTCCGGCACGAGCGTGTCGAGGTTCACGTTGGTGATGCTGTTGATCGTGTTGATCAGCGAGATCGCGTCGGCGCCGGCCCGCTTCGCCGCCCGCGCGGCGTAGACGACGTTGGTGATGTTCGGGGTGAGCTTCACGATCACGGGAATCGTTGCAGCCTCCATCACCCAGCCCACGATCGTCTCGGCCACCTCCGGGTTCTGCCCCACGGCCGAGCCCATGCCCCGCTCGCACATCCCGTGCGGACAGCCGAAGTTGAGCTCGATGCCGTCAGCACCGCAGTCGGCCGACCGCTTCACGAATTCGTGCCACCGCTCGCGGGTGTCGACCATCAGCGAGGCGATCACGGTGTGCTTCGGCCAACGCTTCTTGACCTCTGCGATCTCGTCGAAGTTGGTCTCGGGCGAGCGGTCGCTGATCAGTTCGATGTTGTTGAAGCCCGCCATCTTCATCCCGCCGAGCGTGAGCGCCGAATAGCGAGAAGCGACGTTCACGATCGGCTCGCCGATCGTCTTCCAGACCACACCGCCCCAGCCCGCCTCGAAGGCGCGATGGGCCTGGTGGGCCGTGTTGGACGGCGGCCCGCTGGCCACCCAGAAGGGATTCGGGCTCTTGATGCCGGCGAAGTCGATCGAGAGGTCGGCCATGGGATCGTGATCAGCCCTTCGTGAGGGCCGCCTCGAGTTCGTGGACGCGGATGGGGGCATCGAATCCGGAGCCAACCGCTCCGTCGGGCATGCCGAGCCGGGAAGGCTGGACGGGGCCGTTCTCCGCGGCCCCCGCGAGCAGGGCGTGGATTCCACGCGCGGCCTTTTTTCCCTCGGCGACCGCGTTCACGACCTCGCGACCACCGCTGGCTGCATCACCGCCGACGAAAACCTTCGGCAGGCTCGTCTGCATGGTGGCGGCGTCGTGCTCGACGCGGCCCCGGGCGTCGATCTTCAGCCCCGGAAACAGCCGCCCGAGGAGGCCAGCCTGCTTCTCCTGGCCGACCGCCTTGAGCACCAGGTCAAAGGGCTGAACCCATTCCGTCCCCGGCACGACCGCCACGCGACCATCGCGGACGGCGGTCTTCGCGAGTTTCAGTCCCGCGACGTGGCCGTCTTTCGCCACCACCTCGACCGGCACCGTGTCGAACAGGAACGTGGCCCCGTCGGTCTTGGCGAGGTCGTATTCAAACGGATAGGCCGACATGTCGTCGGCGCCGCGGCGGTAGATGATCGTGGCCTCATCGGCGCCGAGCCGCTTTGCCTGTGTGACCGCATCGATCGCGGTATTGCCGCAGCCGAGCACGGCTACGCGTCGACCGACGGGCACCTCGGCGAGCGGCCGGGTGTGGATCCATTCGATGAAGTCGAGGGCATCGACGACCTCCGGCAGATCCTCGCCGGGAATGCCCAGCCGGTTGGCACCACCGAGGCCGATGCCGATGAAGACCGCGTCGTGGTCGCGGAGGAGGTCGACGGGCTCGAGATCACGACCGATCTCGACGCCATATCGGAACGTCACGCCGAGCCGCTCGATCATCCGCACCTCGTCGAGGCTCACCTCCGGACGCATCTTGTAGTAGGCGATGCCGTAGGTGTTGAGGCCGCCGCCGGCCGGCTTCTTGTCGTACACCGTGGTCGCATAACCAAGTCGGGCGAGTTCGGCGGCGCAGCCGAGGCCGGCGGGACCGGCACCGAGGATGGCAACCTTCCGGCCGTTCGTGTGTGCCGCTGCATGCAAGACGTCGATGCCGGCGGCGGCTACGTGGTCGGTGGCGTGTCGCTGCAACCGGCCGATCTGGATCGGATCCTTTTCCAGGTCGAGCATCACGCAGGCGCCCTCGCAGAGCATCTGCGTGGGGCACACCCGGGCGCAACTCGCCCCGAGCACGTTGGCCTCGAGGATCGTCCGGGCAGCGCCGGTCAGGTTGTCGGTCGTGATCTTTCGGATGAAGGTGGGGATGTCGATGCCCGTGGGGCAGGCCATGATGCACGGGGCGTCGAAGCAGAAGAGGCAGCGGTTCGCCTCGATCCGCGCCTCCTGCGGCGAGAAGGGAGGCTTGGGCTCCGCCATGTTCAAAGCAGCGGTCGCCGCATCGATCAGGGGTTGGATCGGCATGGTCGCTCACCTCTCCTCGGGGCTCCTAAGGATAAGCCGAAAGCCTGACGGCCACCACAGCAGGCCTGACCCAGTGAGGGGTCTGCATTTGGCGGCCGGGGCCTTTTGGGGCAGGATACGCAGCATGGCGACTTCGATTGACCCGCAGCGGACGATTCGCGACCTGCGGGACCTTCGTTCGCTGACGGGCGATGCCGACGGCGCCCAGCGGGTGGCCTTCACGCCCACGTGGCGTGCGGCCAGGGCGTGGTTCCGCGAGCGACTCACCGGCCTGCCGGTGGAGGTGCACGAGGACGCCGCCGGAAATGTCTGGACGACGCTTCGCGGCGCGAGCGATCGCGCGGTGGTGCTCGGCAGCCACATAGACTCCGTTCCCAATGGCGGCTGGCTGGACGGCTGCCTCGGCCTGCTCGCCGGCCTGGAGGTGCTCAGGCGGGTGTGCGCGGAGCACGCTGGAAAGCCGCCGGTCACGGTCCGCGTGGTCGACTGGGCCGACGAGGAGGGCGCACGGTTTGGAAAGAGCCTGTTCGGATCGGCCGCCTGCTCCGGCAACCTCGATCTCGACGAGGCACGGCGACTCACCGACAAGCAGGGCATGTCGCTGCCCGAAGCGCTCGCGGCCGTCGGCATCGACTTCGAGCGGGTGAAGGAGAGCGGGAGCGAACGAGCCACCGCCGCGGCCTACCTGGAACTCCACATCGAGCAGGGGCCGGTGCTCCTCGACCTCGACCTGCCGCTCGGTGCCGTGCTCGGCACCTTCGGCGTGGAACGGCACGCGATCACATTTCACGGCCAGGCGGCCCACTCGGGCTCCACGCCGATGAATCGCCGCCGCGACGCCTTCCTGGCGGCGGCGAAGATGGCCCAGGAGATCTACGGGATCGCCGCGCGGAGCGGCGGCGGCGTGTGCACGATCGGCTCCTGCACGACGAAGCCGGGCATCGTCACCAGCGTGGTGGAGGAGTGCCGGATCACGCTCGACCAGCGGCACCTCGATGCCGCGGCACTCGCGCGGATGCATGCCGAGGCCCGCGAGGCGGCGGCAAGGTTTGCGGTGGAGGGGAACGTCACGGTGTCGTGGGAGCGCCTCTGGTCCATCCCGCCGGCTCCGTTCCACCCCCAGTTGATCGACTTCGCCGACGAGGCGGTTCGCGAGACCTGCGGCACGTCTCATCGGCTCCCCTCGGGCCCGCTCCACGATGCCGCCGAGATGGCGATGGCGGGCGTGCCCACGGTGATGCTCTTCGTACAGAGCCTCAAGGGCATCAGCCACAATAAAATCGAAGACACACGCCTCGAGCACCTCGACCTCGCCGTCCGGGCGCTCGACCGACTCGCCGAAAAGACGATGCGGTGGGTCGCCAGCGGCGGAGGGAGCCACTGACATGGAGCCGAGGATCACGCATGCTCGCAAGGAATACGAGCAGGCCGCGCTCGACGAAGCGACGGTGGCCCGGGACCCCATCGCCCAGTTCGCGGCCTGGTACGACGCCGCCGTCGCCGCCGGCGTCCCCGAGCCCGAGGCGATGACCCTCTCCACGGCCACGCCCGACGGCCGGCCTTCGGCGCGGATCGTGCTGCTCCGCGGCTTCGACGCCCGCGGCTTCTGCTTCTTCACCAACTACGACAGCCGCAAGGGTCGAGAACTCATGGCGAATCCCCATGCATCGCTCACGTTCCATTGGGCCGACCTGGAGCGGCAGGTCCGGATCGAGGGCCTCGTCGAGCAGACAACCGCCGCCGAGTCGGACGAGTATTTCCGCACGCGGCCGAGCACGTCGCGGATCGGGGCCTGGAGTTCGCCGCAGAGTGAGGTGATTCCCGACCGGGCGGCGCTCGAAGCGCTCTTCACCCGCTACCGGGAGCAGCATCCGGACGACACCGCGATTCCGCGACCGCCGAACTGGGGCGGCTTTCGGCTCGTGCCAGCGCGGATCGAGTTTTGGCAGGGCCGTCCGAGCCGCCTTCACGATCGCCTCTGCTTCCGCCGCGAGTCAGGCGGCGCGTGGATGCTCGAGCGGCTGGCGCCGTAGCCGCGCACCGGGAGGCACAGGTTGACAATCTGTGCCACGGGGAAAGACGAAGCGAGGGGCAGCCCGTGCCTCGGGAGCCGGCGTTGCTGGCCGAGCGAAGCCAGGATGGCGAAGCGAGGGCCGCATCGAGTGAGCGGATGCCACGAGGGCATTCGCGAACGTCCGGCGACGGGGCATGGGCTGCCCCGAAGCGGGCGGTGGAGCGTCAAGCCTGTGATGCCAACGCCACGGCAAGATCGGCCGCCACGCGGGCGTTGTTCACGAGGAGTGCCTCGTTCGTCTTCACGCTCGCGCCGCCCGTGAGGGTCCGCATCCGGTCGAGCAGATAGGGCGTGACACCGCGGCCGGTCATGTCGGCCGCCTCGAAGAGCGCGGTGCCGAGAGCGGAGTCGTGCAGTTCCTTCGGCAGCGCGTCGGCTTCGGGCACCGGATTGGCCACCACGAGGCCCGACGTGAAACCGAGATCGAAGTGCGTGCGGACAACGCGAGCCACGTCGGCGATCGATTCGCAGCGGCGATCGACGCGGAGGCCGCTCTCGCGACGGTAGAAAGCCGGAAACTCCGCCGTGCCCACGCCGAGGATCGGCACGCCGAGCGTCTCGAGCATCTCCACGGTCCGCGGCAAGTCGAGGATCGCCTTGGCACCCGCACAGATCACGGCCACAGGATAGCGGGCCAGGGCCGTGAGGTCCGCCGACACGTCGCCTGTCTCCGTCACACCACGATGCACGCCGCCGATCCCGCCGGTCGCGAATACGCGAATCCCGGCCTTCCACGCGGCGAACATCGTCGCCGCCACCGTGGTCGAGCCGCAGCCGCCGGCGGCCACCTCCGCCGCGAAGTTGCCGAGGTTCACTTTCATCGGGTTGGGAGCCGAGGCGAGGCGATCGAGGTCGTTCCGCGTGATCCCGACCCGCACCGTGCCATCGAGAATGCCGATCGTGGCCGGAACCGCCCCGTGCGCCCGCACGGCGTCCTCGAGTGCCGCCGCGACTCGCACGCCATCAGGCTGCGGCAGGCCATGCGTGACCAGCGTGGTTTCCAAGGCGACCACGGGCTTGCAGTCGGCGATCGCCGCAGCGACGTCGGATGAAACGCGAAATAGCCCAGGTGCGACCGCGGTCATGATTTGGCTCTGGTGTCGGTGCGGAAGAAGGATAGATCGGCCACCGCGCTTTCCGCAAACGAACGAACAGGCGTCAGCCGATGATCAGCCGGGCACGAACCCCGCACGTCCTGCGCATGCCGACCACACCGATCATCGTGGTGCCGCAGGCCACGACGAAGACCGCCGTGTCCGGAAGCCCCCACACGAATGCCCGCGCGACCATGATCACGAAGTAGTGATAGAGATAGATGGGATAACTTGCCTCACTCAGCCAGCGGACGAACGGGCGGCAGGGAGCGTCCCAGGCCGTCAGCGCCGTGCCCAGCAGGACGGCATAGATCATCACGTACTGCATGGCCACACTCTGCCTCGACCAGACGGGCGGCAGGAAGTGGACGTAGTAGCACACGATGACTGCCGCGATGCCCAGGATCCACCACCCCGCCAACTGCCGCAGCCGAGCGGGAAGTTCGCTTATGCGCAGGCGCTGCTCGGACATCACCCACCCGGCGAGAAAATAGCCCCACCAGCGCAGCGGGTTGCGAATCTCCCACCACAGGTCGCCGACCGACAGAAGTTGCGTCTCGCTCAGCAGTGCGAGCGTCGCGAAGACGCCCCAGAGGGGCCACGCCAAGGCGGGAAATCGGAAGGCTGCTTCTCCGATCGATGTGACGCCAACCAGCAACGGCACGAAGTAGTAGATGCCCAACGCGTCTCCGTTGAACAGGCCAAGGATCACGTTTTCCACCGTCAGGCTGCTCCCTTCGAGCGCCTGTCGAACGGGAAAGGCCGCCGCGCTCGCGACGAGATAGGGAATCACCAGCCGAACGAGCCGCCGGGAGGCGAACTCCATCACCCCGATCCGCGGGCTACTGGCCTGAAGGAATCCGGCGACGAAGAAGAAGGCCGGCACGGCAAACCGAGTGAGGTACGCGATCCTGGCCGTGAGGGGAGGATTCTCGCCGAGCCGGCAGAAGGCATGAATCCACACCACGGAGATGATGCCGACCGCCTTGAGTAAATCGATCCACGCGTGACGAGGTCCGGCGTTGGCATGGTGCAGCACCGGCGCCCGACACGCTGCTCGCGGTCCGGATTCCATCGACGGCCTCCCGAGTGATCTTGCCACGTATCAGGCCGTCCGCCCCACCGGCGGTGCGAAGCCCCCGCTCGGTGGCGAGGCGTCGGCGGGGTGCATCCACGGCACGCCGCCACCAGCCCGCGCGACGCGGAGGAGCATGCGAACGCATCGGTCGAGTGTGCGGTGCCTGCGGCCGTGGACCACGATCTGGCTGGGGTTGAGAAACATCCGTGAAAACCCCGCCGCCGCCATGGAAGCGTGAAAACCGACGTGCTCCATGTCGCACGAGTCGTACCGACCGGCCGCGAATGCCTGCGTCGTGTAGATACCAAGCCCTCCGAAGCACGACGTGACGGGAACCAGCGGATCCCCGCGACGATAGTCCAACCGCGCGGCCTCGACCGTGCGGAGTGGGGAGCGGCGGGAGTCGAATCGCAGCGCCCAGGAGTCGTAGTGCCGCAGCGCGTTCACGTCGAGCCCCGAACGGCGGTAGATCAGGCCATTGGCTCCGACAAAGTCCCATGCCGCGTGGCCGAACGTGTTGGCGATTCCGTCGGTGCTCCACCCCCCTTCGGCGTCGAAGTCGACGACGATGACGAACCCGAATCCTGGATGGTGCTCCAGCACCAACTGCTGGCACCGCGTGCGATAGCGGGCCATCCGCCTGGCTCGCTCGAGGCAACGGATGCCCTGACTCGGGGGATCGGAGGTGTCCTCGCTGACGGCGACGACGCGTTCGTCACTCGTGGCCCAACGGCCAAGCTGCCGCTTGGTGTCGTCGTGAGAGTCGTTCTCGAAGACGATGACCCTGGCATCCGCAAACAGGCTGCACAGTCGCCGCGTGCGCTCGATCGCGGCGGGCAGAATCCGGCCGATGTTGCGGGCCAACCCGGCGATCACCACGGAACTCTCCGCCATGGCGGCGGAGCCGCGACGGCAGGCGGCGAGATAGTCGGCCCGTCGATCTGGGGAGGGGGGGAAGAGCGACTCCGGAAAGTCTGCGTTCGGTGCGGGTTCGAAGACACTCCGCATGTGCTGCGATGAAGATACCACTGCACGCTCCTCGTCAGCTGGATACCTTGCGGGCCACGATGATCTGTGACTTCGGCATGCAGCGGTCCAGGGCGATCTTCACGCGATCTCCGTCCGGGCAGGAGAGCAGGCGTCCCCAGACGTCGCTCCAGGCCGCGAGGAGTGGCTTCTCAGGCTGGCCGAGTTCCTGGCCTGCCGCCCAGAACAGCGACCACCACACCGCGGAGAAAAAGCCCATCACGTGCCGCTTCTCGATCAGGAGGCCCGCATCCGTTACCAGCCGCCCGAAGTCCTCGTGGGAGAAAACACGGAGATGGTTCGGGGGATTCCAGTAGCTCGGCGGCGCGATCGCCCGCTGCACCGCCTCCGACGCGGGATCCGGGACTGTCAGCAGGTAGCGGGCACCGGCCGCGCCGACTCGGCAGAGTTCGTGGATGAAGGCAGCCGGATCAGGAACATGCTCCATGACCTCGCAGCAGACAATGCGATTCGCCCACCCTGAAGGCACGGGGAGGGGGGCAGAGTCGCTGACAAGACAGCGATGCGACACGGAGCCGGCCTCCCGCAGCCGTGTGTCGAGCGACTCCACGACGTCTGGAAGCAGGTCGGTCGCCACCACCTGACAGCCCTGGCGAGCCGCAAAGGTTGCAGCGCCGCCCGCACCGCAGCCAACGTCAAGGTAGGTATCACCAGGACCGAGCGGGAATCCGGTAAAGAGTTCACCCGTGGCATCGTTGAACCATCCACTGCGGCAGAGGTCGTAGAACCCCGTCGACAGCAGCGGTTCCCCGGGTCGTTGCCGACAGGCCGAACGCCGCTCATCGTCCGTGCTCGTGAGTGTCATGTCGGCGGACGGACTGCTCATGGCTGTCATGCTCCCTCCGTGAATGGGTTCCGCACGTCGTCACCGGAGCCATCGTTTCACCGATGGTGTTCGCCTCTCAGGCCGCACGGCGCCGGGTGTGCACGTGTCTGCCGGCGCTCAACACGTCGCTTGCGTCGCGGCTGGGAGCGACGCTCCTGACCACGGTATCGAGTGCGGCGTCGAGTCGCTCGGTCACCTCCGCGCGGCCCGCCCAAGTCCGCATGGCCGTGCGGCAGGATTCCGCAAGCGCTGTGTATTCCCCTGGCCGCCCCCGCACGAGTCGATGACTCGCGGCGATTTGGTCGCGGAGCGAGGTCCAGACAATCCGCGCCCACGAGGTCCGCAGCCGCAGCCGGCGATCGTGCGGCCAGGCCGCGGGTTCCTGATGCGATTCGACCACGAATCCCGAACGGGAACTGAAATAGTCGCTCATCGACGAGTGGTCGGGTGACACGGCCGGCCGGCCGGCCGCCAGATAGTTCATCAGCGGAAGACAGTTGCCCTCGGCCTTCGTGGACTGCACGTAATAGGTCGTCGCCTCGCAGAGTTGCAGCATCTGCTCGTCCGTCAGGAAGTCGCACAGGAAGACGACCCGGCAGCGGTGCGGCAGTCCGCGGTGAAGGTAGTAGTCGATCACCCGCTCGACCGACGCGCGATTCTTCGTAATGAGTTTGCAGACCAGCGTCGCGTCGGCGCGGTCGCCAAGCGCCACCAGGAAGGCGTTGAGTAGATCGATCCAGTTCTTGCGGCCGTCATCGGGAGCGAAGATGCTCGTGTAGACGATGCCGGATAGCTCGACCGAACTCACCTCGGGGTAGGGAAGTCCGGCGAGTGACGGACGGTCGCTCCTCCGGCGGCTCGCGTGCCTGCGATCCTTGATGAACGCGGAGACTGCGGCATACCGCTGACCGCCGAGCAACTGCCGCGTCGTTCGGCGGAGTGACCCTTCGACCGCCTTGAGCATGGAGCGTGAATCTGTCAGCGGTGAGGTGACAGCGACGGTGTCATCGAAGCCTCCCGACTCGAACACGTAGGCCCGGCAATCGATGCGCCGCGTCTGCGAGGGCCGCCATGGTGGCAGGTCGAAGTAGGAGTCGGGACAGGGCACCGGCACGATGTGGATCGGGGTCTTGGTGCCTGCGCGCCGCAGGGCGTTCGCCGTGAACGGGCCGCTCACGAGGACGAGGTCGGCCCTGTCGGCCATCCTCGGCCAGTCGTTCTGTGGGTTGCCATCGAACGCGTGATCCGGCACATCGGGAAACTCCCATGCCGGCATCACGACGTTGACGGCACCCTCGGCGATGCAGACGTCTTGAAATGGAAGCACGCTAAAGTGGATCGGCACGTTTCCCCTGCGGAGACATGCGTCGACCGTCTCCTGGAGGTCGCGACCGGCGTCACGCACCTCGGTCACCGTTCCCCACCGTTCAAGCAACGGCCTGAAAAGTCGGGCGACGAACTCGTGCGAATAGCCAGGCGCACCGAGGTTGTGGCCATTCGGGGCGCCCAGCATGTAGGAGGTGAGCACAATCTCACAGCGCTCGCCGCCGACTGCCCTGGCGGGCTGTTGAACAAGGATGTCGGCGTCGGGCTCGGCGATGGCCAAGCGGGGGAAACCACGGTGTCTGCACGGGGCGGCGGATTGGAAACCGGTCAAGAAGCGTTGATTCCGGGGATCGCCCGCGGCGGCGTTGCGGTCGTCATGCCGTGACATGGCGTGAAGAACCTCCCTTCATGCAAGATCTCGCGTCGGCACCAGCCGGAACCCCCTCTTTGTGGTGGTCTCCGGGCGGATATGGTATCGGCAGGAGTTTCTGCCGACTTGAGGAGTCGTGCGGCCCCTACGATCCGAGCAACCGCGCAGGATGCTGCCGTCTGCCGTCGTCACTCGCTCCGGCGCGTCGCCAGTTGGCTCCTCGCGAGCCTCGCCCTCGAACGGGTGGCAGTCGAACGCCGGAGGACTGCGGTTTCAGGACGGCTCACGTCCCAGCGCTTCCGCACCGGCAAACCAGTCGGCGTGCCGCGCGGCGGCGACCGCCGGCGTGGCTGTCAGCAGGCCCCGACCGCCCCAGTCCTCGATCGCAAAGCTTGCCGACACGATGCCCTGCTCGATTGCCCGGTTCACGTCGCCGTGCGTCACGAGCCCGGCGAGAAAGCCGCCGGCAAACGCATCGCCGGCGCCGGTGGCGTCGACGACCTCGCGGGCCCGCGACGACCACGTCCGCGACCGGCCCTCGTGGAGATCAACCAGCCGGCCGCCGCGGGCGCCGCGTTTGAAGGCGATGTGGGCGAGCCGCGGTCCGGCGAGCGCGGGGATGATCGCGTCGGCATCGCCGGCGAGCCGCCATTCGTCTTCGCTGACGAAGAACAGGTCGATGTGGGTGAGTACCTCCCGCCAGGCGGTGAGCGTGCCGTCGCGGACGAGTTCGAACGGATCGAGCGAGACGAGGCGGGTTCCCGGCGACTGCGGGGCGAGGCCATGGGCGAGTTCGAGTTGCCGTTCCAGCGGCATGGGCGCGAGGTGAAACGCGCGGGCGGCCGCCCAGGATTGCGGCAGGTCGTCGAGCGTGGGGGACACGTCGGCATGCGACGGGCAGTCGAGATGGTGCACGGTGCGACGGACAGCGGGCTCGTAGAGGAGCCACGCCCGGCCGCCCGTGCGGTCGAGCCGCCGGACGCCGGCGAGGTCGATCCCCTTCCCTGCAAGCTGCTCCAGCGCCTCGGCCGGATAGTCGGTGCCGGCGACGGAGCAGATGCCGACCTTCGCGCCCCAGAGCGCGGCCGCAAGCGCCGCATGCAGCACCGCACCGCCCGGCTCTCCCATGAGCGTGCTGCCGTCGCGGAGCACGATGTCGTCCACGAGCAGGTTGCCGAGCAGCACGACGTCGGGACTGGATGACGTCATCGGTTTGGCCCGCAGGCATGAAAGGCGTCGGCGAGCCGTTTCGTGGCGGTCGGATCGAGCGGCAGCCGCCAGTCACCCCGCTGCTTCACCGAGGAGCCCACGATGAGCCCGTCGGCCATGGCGAACGCGGCGACGTTGTCGGGGGTGATGCCCGAGCCGACGAACACGGGAATCTCCACGGCGGCCGCCACCGCCTCCACCTCGGCCGGCTTGGCGGCCCGCCCGGTTGCCGTGCCCGTGATGATCACGCCGTCGGCCAGCGCGAACTCCGCGGCATGCGCCGTCTCGACGATGTCGACGTCGCCCGTGATGGTGTGCGAGGAGTGTTTCTTCTTGATGTCGGCGAACACGCGGATCTGCTCGGCCCCGACGGCGGCGCGGTAACGGAGCAGCGGACCGGCGTCGGCCTCGATGAGGCCCTCGTCGGCGACGTGCGCAAATACGAAACCCTCCACGCGGACGAACGACGCGCCACAGACGAGGGCGACGGCGATCGCCTCCTCATTGGCCGCGGCCAGCACCTGCACGCCAAGTGGCAGCGGCACCGCGCGGCGAACCTCGCGGCCGATCACCGCCATCGCCGCCACGACCTCGGGGCCGACCTGCGATCGCACATACGGCCGATCGAACATGTTCTCGATCATGAGGCCGTGAAAGCCGGCGGCCCGGTAGGCCTCGGCCTCGGCGACGGCGCGGTCGATCTGGCCGTCGAGGCTCGTCGCGGCGGCGCGGTGTCCCGGGCTGCCTGGAAGGGGGCCGACGTGGAGCATGCCGACGAGGGCTCGGGGCACACCGAAGAGCGCACGGGGAGTTTCCGAACGGTTCATGACACGTTGTGTACCAGACAGCCGGGGCGATGGGGAGCGGCGGCCCGCGCACGGCAGTTGCATCTTGGAGGCCAACCTCCGACAGTTGAGGCTGAGAGGCACCGATGACCGCACCGCTCCCCGGCTCCTGGCACTGGCTCGACCCGACTGGCCTGCAGCAGTTGATCGACGCCCTGCGGCGTCGTGGGCATCGCGTGGTCGGACCGCAGGTCGCCGACGGCGCGATCGTGCTTCGCGACCTGGCGTCGGTCGCGGAACTCCCCACGGGCTGGCTCGACGAGCAGGACGGAGGCTCCTACCGGCTGCGTCACGATCCGGCGTCCGGAACGTTCGACCACGTGGTCGGGCCGCACTCGCTGAAGAATTTCCTGTTTCCCGCACGGGAGACGATCGCCTCGTTCACGAGAACGGACGGCGCATGGACGCAGACGCACGCCCCTGCACCCGATCCACCGCTGGCAGTGCTCGGCGTCCGCGGGTGCGACCTCGCGGCCCTCGCCATTCAGGACCGCGTATTTCTGGGCAGCGGCTATGTGGACGAGGCCTACAAGGCCCGCCGCGAGCGGGTGTTCCTGGTTGCGGTCAACTGTCGCCGCGCGGCGGCGACCTGCTTTTGCCATTCGATGGGCTGCGGGCCTGCGGCCGGGCCGAGCTTTGATCTCGCCCTCACCGAGATCGGCAGCCGGTTTGCCTGCGAGGTCGGCTCCGACCGTGGGGCCGCGGTGCTCGCCGACGCGATCACGGCCGGTGCTCTGGTGACGGCATGCTCAGAGGCCGAGATCGAAGCGGCCCGCGGGGTGCCTCGCGACCTCGCGGCCCGCATGCACGCGCGGCAGGGTGTGGCCGACGACCCGACGCCCCGCAGCCTCGACACCCACGGCATCCGCGATCTCCTCATGCGGAACCTCGAGCACCCGCAGTGGGACGAGGTCGCCTTACGATGCCTGTCGTGCACCAACTGCACGCTCGTCTGCCCCACGTGCTTCTGCGCGAGCGTTCAGGAAGTCGCCGACCTCTCCGGCGAAAACGTCGATCGCGAGCGGCACTGGGCGAGCTGCTTCGCGCTCGATCACTCGCGGATGCACGGCCAGAGCGTGCGGAGCTCCACGGCGTCGCGATACCGCCAGTGGGTGACACACAAGTTCGCCAGCTGGATCGACCAGTTCGACACGTCTGGCTGCACCGGCTGCGGCCGCTGCATCACGTGGTGCCCCGTGGGGATCGACGTCACCGAGGAAATCGCCGTGATCCGGGCGACCGACGGCGGTCTCGCCTCAGCCGCCGGAAGGGAGGCATCGTGACCGCGCCCGCCTGCCCGCCACGTCTCTCCGCCACCGACCCGTGGCGATCGCATCCCACGCGGATCGTCTCGATCCTCGACGAGACGCCCGGCGTGCGCACCTACGAACTGGCGTTCGAGGAGGCAGCCGTCCGTGCCGGCTATGGCTTTGCGTCCGGGCAGTTCAACATGCTGTACCTGCCCGGCATCGGCGAGGCGGCGATCTCGGTGAGTTCCGATCCCGATCACCGTGGCACGATCGCGCATACCGTCCGGGCGGTCGGCAACGTGACCGACGCGCTGGCGCGGCTCGCCGTGGGAGAGCAGGTGCTGGTCCGCGGGCCCTTCGGCACCCCCTGGCCGATCGATGGGGTCGCGGGCCGCGACATCGTGATCGTGGCCGGTGGCCTGGGGCTTGCCTCGCAGCGCGCCGCGATTCGGCAGCTCACCCGACGGACCGACGGTGGACGGACGATCGTGCTCCATGGCGCGAAGCGACCCGAGGGACTTTTGTATGCGGCCGAGTACGACCTCTGGCGGGCGAGCGGCATCGACGTGCTTACCGTGGTCGATGAGGGCGACGCCTCCTGGACGGGTCGCGTCGGCCTCGTGACCCACCTGCTTGCCGATCTGCCACTCGACCCGTCGGCCACCACGATCCTCTGCTGCGGCCCTGACGCGATGATGACGGGCGTGGCGAAGGCCGCGATGTCTCGCGGCGTGTCCGCCGAACACGTCTTTCTGTCGCTCGAGCGAAACATGGCCTGCGCCGTGGCCCACTGCGGCCTCTGCCAGTTCGGGCCGCACTTCGTCTGCCGCGACGGCCCGGTGCTGCGCTACGACCGGATCGCGGGCCTGATGCAGGTGCCGCAGCTATGACCGCCAAGCCCAAACTCGCCGTGTTCAAGTTCGCGTCGTGCGACGGCTGCCAGTTGCAGCTGCTCGACGCGCAGGATCGGCTCCTCGAGCTGGCCGGCCGCGTCGAAATCGACCACTTCCTCGAGGCGAGTTCGCGAGTGGTGCCGGGGCCGTACGACGTGGGGCTCGTGGAGGGCTCGATCACGACGGCGGAAGACGCGGAACGGATCCGTGACGTTCGCCGCCAGTGCCGGTTCCTGGTCACGATCGGCGCGTGTGCGACCGCCGGCGGCATTCAGGCCCTGCGAAACTGGGGCCGGATCGACGACTTTCTGGCGTCCGTCTACGCGACGCCCGCCACCATCGCCGCGCTCGCCACCAGCACGGCGATCGCCGACCACGTGCCGGTCGATTTCGAACTCCGCGGCTGCCCGATCGACCGCGGGCAACTTCTCGACCTGCTCACCGCCGTGCTCCTCGGCCGCAAGCCGCACGTGCCGGGTCACTCGGTGTGCGTGGAGTGCAAAGCCCGCGGGATCGTGTGCGTGACCGTGGCGAAGGGGATTCCCTGCCTCGGCCCGGTCACCCAGGCTGGCTGCGGCGCGCTCTGCCCGGCCCACGACCGCGAGTGCTTCGGCTGCTTCGGCCCGAGCGATTCGCCGAACCTGGTGAGCCTGACGGGTTTCTACGAGCGGCGGGGCACGCCGCGAGACACGCTCGTGCGGCTCGTGCGGTCGTTCAACGCGGCGGCCCCGGCGTTTCGCGCCGAGAGCGATCGTCTGGAGGCGAGCGAATGAGCGAGATTCGTCGGTTCCAGGTGAAGTCGCTCGCCCGCGTCGAAGGCGAGGGCTCGCTCAGGGTTCGCGTGGTGGACGGCACGGTCGAGATCGCCGAGTTTTCGATCTACGAGCCACCGCGGTTCTTCGAGAAGCTCGTCCGCGGCCGCGAGATCCGCGAGGTGCCCGACCTCGTGGCACGGATCTGCGGCATCTGCCCGGTGGCGTATCAAGTGACGGCCTGCGAGGCACTGGAGAAGGCCCTCGGCATCACCGTCACGCCCGACATCCGCCGGCTGCGTCGGCTCCTCTACTGCGGCGAGTGGATCCAGAGCCACGCCCTCCACGTGCACCTCCTGCATCTGCCCGACTTCATGGGCGTGGAGAGCGGGTTCGCGCTCGCGGCAACCCATTCCGAACTCGTGAACCGCGGTCTGCGGCTCAAGGCGATCGGTAGTCGGATCATGGAGGTGGTGGGGGGCCGCGCCGTCCACCCGGTGAACGTCACGGTTGGCGGCTTCTACCGTGCGCCCGCGGCCGCCGACCTCCGTGGGCTCGTGGCTGATCTCGAGTGGGCGCTCGTCGCCGCGATCGATCTGGTCGCCGAGGTGAGCCGATTCGATTTCCCAGGCGTACCTCGTGACTATCACGGCGTCTGCCTGAGACCCGCCGCGGGCTATCCGGTGGACGAGGGGCGGATCGTCTCGACGAGCGGCCTCGACATCGACGCGGCCGACTACGAGCGGCACTTCTCCGAGCGGCAGGTGCCATGGAGCACGGCGCTCCAGAGCGTGATGCTTCCAGACGAGCGGCGGTATCTGGTGGGCCCGCTCGCGCGGGTGAACCTCTGCCACGACCGACTGCCGCCGGCGGCGCGGCTGGCCGCGGAGACGTGCGGCCTCGATTTCCCGCTCCGCCTTTCATCGCAGAGCATCGTGGCCCGGGCGATTGAGATCGTGGCTGCCTGTGAGGAAGCCCTGGCGATCGCCCGGGATGCGGTGGCCGACATCGCGCCGTGCCGGATCGAGTGCGTGCCGCGGGCCGGCGCGGCCTGCCACGCAACGGAGGCGCCCCGGGGCCTGCTCTGGCATCGCTACGAGATCGGAGCCGACGGGCTGATCGCCGGCGCCGCGATCGTGCCGCCGACGTCACAGAATCAGGGGATGATCGAGGCCGACCTCAAGACGATGCTGCCCGGAGTGCTCGGTCTCGACGACGCAGCCGCCACGCTGGCCTGCGAACGGGTGATCCGCGACTACGACCCCTGCATCAGCTGCGCGACGCATTTTCTCAGGTTCACACTCGAACGCTGAGACGCGACGACGAGCGGCACAGGTTGCCAACCCGTGCTACGAGACGCGTGAACGGAGCGACGGGTTCTACGAGCTTACGCGACTGCTCGGAGAAGCCCAACGCCGTGAGGCGTGGGGTGAATCACCTACAGAAGCTGCGTCCAGCGTGATTTGCCCGCGGCCTCACGGCCGGTCGGCTTTCACTGTCTGCGTACGAGACTGCAGTCTGATCGTGCTTCCGGCCTGGATCCCCTCGCTTCCGCTCGGGGCTTGTTGTTGGGTTTCGGATGCCCTGTCGCAGCGACCGGCATGCGTCGCAGTGGCGAGCGAGGGGTTGCCCGTGCCCTGGAGCCGGCGTTGCTGACGAGCGGAGCCAGGATGGCGAAGCGAAGTCAGCATCGAGCGATGCGAAGGCAGGATGCCGTAGCGAGCGTCCGGCGAGAGGGCATGGGCAACCCCTCGCGGCGCGGTACCGCCGGCCCGCGGCCTGACGGCCGGTCGGCGTTCAGAGGGGAGCATCGGCGAGAACGCCACGCTGGTAGACTCGGACTCCATGACCACACCACGCATCACCAGACTCTGGCTGCTCGCAGCCTGCCTCGGCGGCAGCCTGCCCGCCGTCGCCCAGGAACGGCCGCTCGCGTTCACCAATGCGGAGTTGCTGCCCATCTCCGGCCCACCGATCGCTCCAGGCACGATCATCGTCGCCGGCGGCACGATCACCGCGATCGGCCCGGCGGCCACGACGCCGATTCCGCCGAACGCGGAGGCGATCGACTGCACGGGCAAGGTGATCATGCCCGGCCTCGTCGATACGCACAGCCACGTGGGCGGTGGCTGGGGGGGCGACGCGAGTGCGCCGATCCAGCCCGATGTCCGCATCCTCGACTCGATCAACGTCCGCGACTCCGGGTTTCGCAAGGCCCGGGCCGGCGGTCTGACCACGCTCAACATCATGCCCGGCTCGGGGCACCTGCTCTCCGGGCAGACGATCTACGCGAAGCTGCGGAAGGCCTCGACGATCGACGACTTCGCGATCCGAGACGCGGCCGGCAAGCCGCTCGGCGGAATCAAGATGGCCAACGGCACCAACTCTCAGAAGGATCCGCCGTTCCCCGGGACCCGTTCAAAGTCGGCGGCGCTGGTGCGGCAGAAGTTCCTCAAGGCGCAGGACTATCGCCGGAAGGTGGCCGAGGCGAAGGGCGACGCTGCGAAACTGCCCGACCGCGACCTCGAGATGGAAGGCCTGCTCGACGTGCTCGACGGCCGCGTGGTGGTTCACCACCACTGCCACCGCGCTGACGACATCATGACGGTGTTACGGCTGCGGGACGAGTTTGGCTTCAAGGTGGTGCTGCACCACGTCAGCGAAGCCTGGAAGGTGGCCGACCAGTTGGCAAAGGCGAAGGCGCCGTGCTCGGTGATCGTGGTCGACAGCCCGGGCGGCAAGATCGAGGCGATGGATCTGTCGCTGGCCACGGGGGCGGTGCTCGAGAAGGCGGGGGCGCCGGTCGCGATCCACACCGACGATCCCGTCACCGACTCCCGTCTCTTCCTCCGGGCGGCGGGCCTGGCGGTCCGCGCGGGCATGAGCCGCGAGAAGGCCCTCGAGGCCCTCACGCTGGCCGGCGCAAAGATGCTGGAACTCGATGGGCGGATCGGCTCGCTCGCCGTGGGCAAGGACGCCGACCTCGTCGTGCTCTCCGGTGATCCGCTCTCCGTGCGAACGAAGGTGCTCCAGACCTGGGTCGAGGGGACGAAGGTCTTCGACCGTGAGGATCCCGACGATCGCCTCTTCGCGGTGGGCGGCTATGGAGCCGGCCGCGATCAGAAAGCCCACGCCTGCTGCACCGACGCCCGGCTCTCGGAGACCACGAAGTGATGCCATCGCGCCGACCTGTTTTCTGGTTTGCCCTGATTGCCATAGCGGTGGTTTCGAACGTCCGCGTGCCCGCCGCCGAGGCTCCGCCGCTCGTCGCGGTCTACGGCGACGTCGTCCACACGATGGCCGGTCCCCCGATCGAGAAGGGCGTGGTGGTGATCGACGGCG
>Ga0315903_10001411_pt1 | contig 36418 bp, 53 predicted proteins | sample LakEriMetagenome_7_FD_203524 | JGI IMG/M metagenome (GOLD analysis project Ga0315903, IMG submission 203524) | Freshwater fungal communities from buoy surface, Lake Erie, Ohio, United States - Buoy 2 MA119 | ecosystem: Environmental > Aquatic > Freshwater > Lake | place: USA: Lake Erie, Ohio...
GACACGGGCAAGACTTACACCCCCTTCCGCATGACCCGCACCAGCAACTTGCGGCAGGAAGCCCGCACCAGCAGCTTGCCCGCCGATCTGGCCGCGCAGCTTGCCGCCCTTGGCATTGACGATGCAGACGGCGCAACCGTTGCCAACACTCGCGGCACCAGCGAGGAAGGCTTTACCGCCTGACACCGCCGACCGACCGCCGACCCAGCGCCCCGCCGAAAGGTGGGGCGTTTGCCTTTTCGCCGCAGCGCAGCAACCACCCCCAAAATTTTCTCGGGGCCTTCGGCCCCTCCGGCTTGCTGCTACTCCGGCATCACACACGACCACGACCGCTTCGCGGCAAGGGGTTCCACCCCTTGCATCCCCGGCAGGGGCATAGCTGCCCCTTGCATCCCCTGCCCGGTGACCACCATGCGACGACACCGACCACGCCAACCGCTGCCCCACCCGCGCACCAAGCACGACGAAGGAAGCGCCCTGCCCCAGCGTCGAGGAGCACCCACAATCGGGACTTTACTACGGTGAGACTCTACCCACGCTTTTCAAGCGAAATACAGGAGACTGAAAATGCAAGATCAGCAATTCCCATATCATCCTGACTATGGGCTACCAAACGATCATCGAAGCAAGGCTGTGCTTTTGTCGATTCAGTATGGCGTCAAACGTGCGGCTACTGAATGCAACGTGAGCATATCAACAATCTACAAATGGCGGGCCGATATGGGCCTTATCAAGCGGAGAGAAAATCATGCGTGAACCTAAAGTCATGAACGTAATCTGCAACAAGCAAGGTCTGTTCTGGTCATCAAGTGATGGCTGGGTGGACTTCGATAGTGCAGATCGCTTCACCACAGAAGAACGCAATGAAATCGGAGACGATCACCTTCCCTTGTTCGACGCCTACTGGGCAACGGACGTAACCACTATCCTCAGAACGGAGCATTAACATGTTGGACATGAGCAACAACGACTACAACTTCCCCGTGGAAATGCAGCCAATCTATGATCGGTTTGGCAACACCATTCCTGAGCAACGCTGTGTCATGCGGACCGATACCAACGAGGTGCTTGGTGTGCATGGCTCTCGCTATCAGATCGTTCAGCATGACGATGTTGTGAGCAGCCTGATGGATGCACTCAAGACTGCAAACATTAGCCAAGACTACACCACCAAGTTCACTGTCGCTGAAGGTGGCCGCAAGTTGCGCGGTGAGATTCTCTTCAACGACCTGACTGTCCAGCCAAAGGTGGGTGACTACGTTAAGTTCCGCATCAGCTTCTTCAACAGCTACGATGCAAGCTGGGCATTCAGCCAAGCAGCAGATGGCCTGCGCTTGTTCTGCCTAAATGGTTGCACCACTCCAGAACATGCAGCCGTGTCTCGCTTCAAGCACACGCAATCCATCAACATCGAAGGCTCAGCCACGAAGATGATGATGGGCCTCGACACCTTCATGACTCAGCCTGATCGCTGGCGTCGATGGATGGCAACGCCTGTTACTACTGACATGGCAGAGACGTTCTTCAAGGCCACTGTTGCCAAGGCATACACGCAGCAACAGGCTGGCAAGACCAACGAGAAGCAGCTTGAGCGTTTACTTTCTATCTATGGCACCGAGGCTGACAACTTGGGCGGCAACAAGTGGGCCTTGTATAACTGCCTGACCTACTGGGCTAGCCACACCTCTGATCTAAAGAATCCTGAAGTGGCTCGTCGCAATCGCGAAGATGCAATTACCAAAGCAATGCAACATAAACTCTGGGGAGAAATGGCATGACGACTATCGTTTCAAAGCACAAGATCACAACGCTTCGACAGTATGTGAACAGGTTCAATGACTTCACTGTCTATATGTTTGTTGGGATTGATGCGCGAGGTGAACAGACTTGCGTAGAGTTTTATCAACATGATGAAGACCCAATGGTTCACGAACCAGTTCAATACAAAGACTACAGATCGGAGGACAAGAAACATGAAGATGTCACGCCAACACTTTGATTTCATTGCAGATACGGTCGGCCCCATGGTGGGCTGGCCGAGTCAGCTTCATGACTTGGCAGATAAACTTGCAAGCTCAAACCCTAAGTTCAACCGCGAGAAGTTCATCAGCCGTGCAACCAATGCTTGGGAACAGGAGCATAAGTTCATCTATGACCAGCCAATCGACGACGAAATCGTATTCTGAGGGGTGGATCGACTGCCCTGAATGCAATGGTGCAGGCGAGGTAGAAGTAGAACACTACTCTCGCATGTCAGCAAGCGAACCATACGGAGACATCTATGCCACAAATGAAGTGTGTGAGTGTTGCCATGGGAATGGATACATCCGTGACCCTGACGACGAGACCTGATGGTGTGTATGTGTGGCAGAATGGCCATCTTATTGGCTACCTTCCTGCCACTTCATGCCTCAACTTTGTTCGGCAAATCTTGAACGAGGTTGACATATAGCTGCGAGTATGCAGTTATCCCGGCATGAAATCATACATCACCATACTCAAAGAACGTGCCGAAGAATGTGGGCTGACCTTGCTCAAAGCATTCAAGGCTGCGGACATCCCGACTTCCACTTACTATCGCACCATCAATGGTGACACAGAGCTTCGCCATGAAACCGCAGCGAGGGTAATGCAAGCCATTGAGAAACTTTACGCACTTCAACAAGCCCGTTCGCATTCCGAGCAGCTACGAGGACTTGGTGTTAAGGTTAATAATCGCACGATCAGAGCGCGGTTTAAGCCAAGAAGCACTAGCTGATAAGATCGGATGCACTGTCTCGCTGATCCACAAGTGGGAGCAACACAAGCGGATACCCTCTGGGTTCATGCTGATGTGCTGGCTTGATGCGCTCGACTACGAAATCGAAGTCTTACCCAAGAGTTGAATGCGGTGCCTGCTTTCAGCAGACCATAGATTTTGTGGCTCAGATGGTGACAGCCACAAGCTATGGGTTGCTGTGCATGGACTGCTATAGGAGTGGAAGATGCCCAACAAAAACAAATCAAAAGGAACCTATCACGAGAAGTGGTTGGTCGATTGGCTTACCGACAGAGGATACCAAGCCAAGCGGCAACCGCTCTCTGGATCACTGGGAGGGGAGTGGTCAGGCGACCTCATCCTCGAACTCATGGGACACAGATTGGTAGGTGAGATGAAGTATCGTGATGCCTCTTCCTTCCCCAGCCCCTTCACTGTGCTGACTGGCAGAGACATTGCCTTCTACAAGAGACGCACTGGTAAACCACAGATGGTAGTTATCATGACTGCCGAGACGTTTGACCTTCTTATGGGAGATAAGAATGAGCGAAGCGCAGAACCTACAAATCCTTAACGCATTGAAATCAGGTGAGATTCTGACACCGATTGATGCGCTTACAATGTTTGGCTGCTTTAGATTGGCTGCTCGAATCTATGAACTGAAAGATAAGGGCTGGCCTATCTACTGTGAGCGTAAGCCTACAGATGATGGAAAAATTGTAGGCCATTATTCCCTGAACCTCGACAAGAACTGGTGGCCGGAACGTCCATGATCTGCTAAGAAGAATGGGCGGGGAGTGTTGGCGCACTCAACCCGCCCATATGATGGCCTAGCTGGAGAGAGCAGCGACCGCCTGAACCATGAAAGGGGAGTTACCTTCATGATCCACTTTGATCTTTTAGCAGACATTGCGCTGACGCGCATCAATAATCCTACAGCCAAGGTCATTCTCTTAGCGATAGCTCGCTATGCCAATGGCTATGGAGAATGCTGGCCTTCTAGAGAGAGACTAGCGCATGATGCCTGTGTCTCTGTTCGGTCTGTAGTCACAGCAATCCAGTATCTTGAAGACGAAGGACACCTTCGCGTCGAGCCACGTTCAGGTGGATCGAACATCTACATCATCACATCGATGGAGGAAGACATGCCAGACGAAGACGATACCCGTGCAAATTCTGCACACGAAGTAGATAGTAATATTACTAGGTTAGATACCACTAAGAAAAGAATAGCTAACTATACTAATACTTCGGGTGCAAAATCTGCACACCCCCTCGACACCCCCTTCTTCCTCGCCTTCTGGCAGGCATACCCTCGCCGCATTGGGAAGGGTGATGCCCGTGCCGCATTTACCAAGGCAGCAACGCGCAACGATCCTAACCTAATTGTTCAGGCCGCACTGGCCTACGCCCAGCATGTGCTGGAGGCAGGCACCGAGCAGAAGTTTATCCCACACGCATCAACGTGGCTGAATGGTGAGCGTTGGGAAGACGACCTTGAAGCTGAGAAGATAGAGCGCAAGTCCAAGACTGGATGGGGGAATGTGTTCGATGAACTATGACCAGCGCATGGCAATCATATCCAACTGGTTCAAAGCTGACATCGTTCCTCGCTTCAACATGCCACGCGATGTTGATGCGCGAATCTCAGCGACCGATGTGATGGAAGCAGTCAACTCCAACATCCCCTCACCCACCACGCCAGAGCGGATGGGCAACCTCCTCGCTTCAATTACGAAGGAGGTTGCACGATCCGCCAAGTCGCGCACCCTGCCGACGATCAAAGAGTTTGTCGACGCCGCCCGTGTCTCAGCGCAGAGCGGCCAAACAGCCTCGCACAGCGCGAACTCTGATGGCTGGCGTATCGACCCACTGGAGATCACAGTCAAGCGTGTGCGCGAAGGGCAAGCGATCTGCCAGTCATGGCTCAGCGGTATCCGCAGGACTGAACTACTCAAGCATGTCTCTGAAGATCAGCTTCAGAAGTATGACCTTTACATTGCTGCACATACGCAGTAGTATCTGACAAACAACGGGAGAACTACAATGAACCGAGTCGGTTTCATCGGCGGGTCCGATTGCGTCCGCATTTTACAAGGTGATTGGCTGTCACTCTGGAAGATTAAAACTGGTCGAGCAGAGAGCGAAGACCTGTCTAGCAATCTTGCTGTGCAGATGGGTGTCCATACTGAGGACTTTAACCTGCGCTGGTTTGAGAAACAGCATGGCTGCGCTCTATCCAACCATCAGCTTGCTTATGAAAAGATGATCGGCACTGTCCCCGCCAAAGGAATGATCGACGGCATGTGGGGACATGAGAACCAGGAATACAAATCCATCATTGAGGCCAAGCACACCAATGACCGCAACAGCATGGAGTCAATTACCGAGCGATACATGCCGCAGATTCAGCTTTACTGCCACCTTGCAGAAGCAACTGGCTGCTATCTCTCAGTAATCTTTGGCAACAGCAGGTGGGAGTCAGCCTATGTCAGTCGTAACCAAGCGTATTTCGATTCTATGTGGGCTGTGGTGTCAGACTTCTGGAGTTACGTTGAGAACGACAGAGAGCCAGTCGGTATCAACACTCCAGAGATTAGCATCGACAACATCGCAATCGACAACATGGTCAGACGAGATGCAAGCAACGACAACTACTTCATCTCCTACGCCCACGACTACATCAACAACCAAGCCGCAGCTAAGACTTTTGATAACGCCAAGACCAACCTAAAACAGATGGTCGCCAGCAACGAGCGCGAAGTCTACTGCGATCTTCTCACAATCAAGCGGTCCAAGAGCGGATCACTTCTCTTCACGGTTAGGTAATAGAAATGACAGAGACAACAACGATGAGCCTGTGGGATCAGGTCTCCAAGTCTGACCCCAAGTATCTCAAGAAGGTCACGCTTGGCGCACGATCCTTCACATCCATTGACCCTCAGTATCAGGTCAAGTCAGTAACCAAAGCCTTCGGTCCAGTCGGTCACGGCTGGGGATGGAGTGCTAAGACCCACTTCGTTCACCTGTCCAATGGCGACACCGCCGTTATCTCAGATGTCGAAGTCTGGACTGAAAGTCCGGGCAATGTGTTCGGTCCCTTCCCCGGCTGTCGCAAGTTCTTTGACGCAGCCAAGGGCAGGACGAATGAAGATGCACCGAAGATGTCGGTGACTGATGGATTGACCAAGGCTTTGTCTCACCTTGGATTCAATGCCGATGTATTCCTTGGGGAATATGACGGCAACAAATACACAGCAGACTCAGGCAAACAGACCAATGAAAGCGGTTGGTAATTTCATACAAGGAGCCAGAAGCATGGCAGACTACGACAACACTGACAAAGGTGCAGCCTTTAAGCCCTTCGATCAGCAGAAGCTAATCTTGCAGGGCAAGATCAATGACGCAGGAACGGATCGGAAGATCGTTCTCATCAAAGACCAGACAAAATCTGGCAAGCAACTGATCGAAGTCTTCGAGAAGGTTGGCACTCTCTTCGTCAACGAGAAGAAGGAAACTGAGTCGGCACCAGATTACACTGGCCCAATGAACGAGCGCCGCATGGCAGCATGGAAGCGTATGAAAGATGGCGCACCATACATGACCTTCGCTCTGTCAGATAACAAACAGCAAGAGCAGCCCAAGTCACGGGTCGATCTTGATGATGAGCTACCGCACTTCTGATTACGCCTCTATCAGAAGCAACTGGCCGGGGTGCAATGCCCCGGTCCTTTTCATTGGGAGATGAAGATGTTCTTTCGCAGACAACCCGAAGCTATGCTGCATCGTGATGTGCAGTCAGAAGCAGTGGCCGCAATCATTCAAGGCGCGGCTGTGCTTCCATCCAAGAGGCTAACCAATGCAATCTATACCGCATTGCTAGACAACAGAGACATCAGCGTAGCTGAGCTAGATGATCTAGCTAACAAGCTTTCGCGGCTGGCTTGGAACAGGGGACGGAAATGACTGACGCAGAACTGATCGCACGGCTGCGTTTACCGTGGCCGAAAGATGGGAGCGGAGACGAAGTCACTCTTCCTATATGGGTGCTTATATTGACAGACGAAGCAGCCGACCACATCGAAGCCCTTGAAGCCAAGCTTGAGCTTGCCAAGAAGGGTTTGCGGAAGATAATCCGCACCTCGGACATGCACTCCGCATGGGACATCGCCATTGCCACCGTCGAAAAACTAGAATGACACGATCCGCCAGCGATAGCCCAGCGGCCCGCGCTCTAAGAGACGCAGGTTACGTTAAGCTTCCCGGCTGGTGGGTTACACTTGAGCAGTATCAGATGATTCTCTGGATGGCAGAGAAAAACAAAGCAGAGATCGACCGCATCAAGGAGGCGGCAGTTGACAAACATTACCGAGATTCGTGGCGTGATCTTTAGGTCTCAGAAAGAAGCAGCGCAGTGGGCAGGCGTCACACCTTCAGCCATCAGCACCAGACTATCCCACACTGGAACACTTGAGCGTGTTGGTCTTAATCTTTCAGGCGGGCAGATTGGCAATCAAGCAAATGCCAAGCCTCTAACTCTAGGCAAAACAACCTTCCCATCAAGAACAATTGCTGCCCAAGAAATAGGTATTAGCCGAGACAAGCTGACAAGAGCATTGTCTCTAAGAGCAACGACCGCAATGAAAGAAAGATTGCTCCTTGCTGTCATGCGATACGAAGCCTTGAAGGCAAATCATCAGGGCATTAGGATGTGATTCGAGGGGCGCACAAAGCACGGCTTTGTATTGGTCGAAGATCAGACTGCGCTACGGCTCATCATCACCAGCGCCCCTCACGACTCACGCTTTGAGCCAAGCGTAAATCTTCTCAGTCTCTTTCTTGCGGTGGTCCAAACCAATGTAACCACCATTCACCCGCTTGGTGATCTGCTTGATCGTGTCTTCGCTTACGCCTTTGTCTGCGATAGCGAACAGGCCGTTCTTCTCGAAGAACCACATGGCGGTCTCCATCGCATAGTCAGTCTCGACCATCGAAGGATTCTCCATAACATCAGGCACACGCATATCAGAGGCAAAGGATCGGTAGTTGTCCTTGCCAGTCAATTGCAAGAAACCACGGCCAATCCAGATGTGGCCCTCGCCTTCTCCGTTGCCCATGCGCCCAGAGTAAACCTTGTCAGCCAGCGCCTTGGGGTTGCGGGCAAAGGGCGTAGCCTCAGCCACACTCTTAAACCGCGAAGGCCAAACCTTGCACATGGTTTCAGCAGAGTAGTTCAGGTTTTCTTTGGTCAGCTTGAAGCCACCGCTCTCATGGCTAGCTTGCCCCAGCAGGTGAGCGCCACGCTCAGGCGATAGCTCATAGTGCTTGGCAATAGCCCGTGCCGTGTTAGGACCAAACGAGCCATCAGCGGCAACACCGCACTTCTCTTGCAGTTTCTTCATTGCATCAGACATTGTGCTTACTCCTCGCACCAAGATTGTTTTGCTTCACCCTTATAGGGACGCGCCAAGCCCGCAGAGATCAGGCTTTGAGCTAGGCTTTGATGGTCAAGATAGACTTCACCCAAGACCCGACCGCCATACTTATCCCACTTCAAGATCACGACATCGACCTCAAGCGCGTTAGCAACCGCGTCTTTGGTAAAGGCGCTAGCTTTCTTAGCAAGGGTTGCTTCCGAATCGCATTGAGCGCGAGGGGCTTTTTCTGGGGTGTCGATACCCATGACCCTGATAGATAGCTTAGGCGGAAGGGGCGATGGAAGAAAATCCACCGCAATTTCCACCGTATCGCCGTCGATGACACGGGTGATTTCATAGGGCGTGGCCAATGCAGGAGTAGCTGAGAGAAGAAGGGCGGCAAGCCATCTCATTTCTTTGGTCTCTTGATCGGAACCTTCTTAGTTACGGCATCAAGCACAGCTTCTTGCGCCATGTCCTTGCCCATGCTGCCAAGCAAATCGCCTACGTTACCAGTGGCCGCAACCTTGATTGCGCTTTCTACTGGGTCAGGCAAGTTTACCTTGTCCAGCACTGCGTCAACGACTGCCTCTTTGGCCTTACGACCAACGAGCATCCCAATCATGCGTCCAATCATTCGACATACTCCTGTGTCGGCGGCTCATCATTGCCACCCTTGTTGCGGTTGTTGCCTGCTGCCATGACGCCGCCAAGAGCGCCAACAATGAACGAGGCAATTGGAGTTAGTAATTCAAAGAACTTGCGGTCGTTCTCACTTGACTCACCAAGCGGCTGAGTCACAAAGACTAGGCTGTAGAGGATGGTAAAGATGGTGCCAGCCAAGATTACCACCAGCGAACAGCCAATAAAGTAACGCAGCTTAGCTTCCAGATAGTCAGGATCGTTCTTGTTCATTCTGAAGCTCCTGTCAGATCAGTTGCACAGTTTCGAGTGCGAAGACAAATAGGTGGCTGACATTCTAAGGCAGACCAGTTTTGTGGGTCTTGGCATGGGTAACGATAGAAGCCGTCACCAGAAAAGTAGATAATCGTCACGACAGAAGCAGCAGCAACTGCCCAGATAATCTTCTCTAGCATCTTACCACCTCCCTAAGTAAACGCCCCAGAAGTAGAGACCAGTGCCAGCTATGGCCATTGCAGCTAGGATTATGCCAGCCCACAGCAAGAACTCCATGATTGACTCAATGATTTCTTGGCGACGATAGACCTGTTCACGCTGTTGCTCTCGCACCCGGCGCTCAATGTTCTGAAAGTCTAGCCAAGCATCATTGCCGTAAGTGTAGCTAATAAGCTGACGCAACTCTTTGCGCTGCTGTTCGCATTGCTTCTGAGCAGCAAAGATGTCGATAGCAGTCTGTTGATTACCGCCACCAAATAGCGTCTTAAAGACACCCGGTGGCTCATTGGCTTTGTCCGCAGCATAGGCAATGTCAGAGACAGCCTTGCCCCACTCTGACAGTTGCGAAGCCATGTCCTGTATCTCGCGGCCAGCAGCAATGCCTTGCTTGAGCATTGAGAAGGCTTTGTTTCCAACGCTGATTGCCATGCCAATGCTAACTGGATCAAACATTTACAGGCTCCAGAAAGGCGGACATGGAAAAGCAGGATGAACCGCCAGTGCTATATCCGCAGTGTATCTACAAACCTTAACAAAGATCATACGCCCGTCGATCCAAAGGTGAGTATAGCCCACCCAGATCAGCGGCACGCTCACTTTCTCAAAGCGGCTTCAATGCCGTCCAGCTTTTCAAAGACGCGCTTGAAGTTTTCCCTCATCTCTTTGAACTCGCGGTCATGGGCTTCTTTGTTTGCCTCATGCACTGCCGCAAGCACAGCCAGCTTGGTAGCGTGGTCTTGCTGTGTGCGATACATCCAGAAAACAAAGCCCGCAATTGGGGCTACGATCCACTGCATAACCGTCTCAACAACTTCCATCGTTTCCATGGTTTACTCCGGCTTGGTCGGCCAAGTCACCGAATGAGGGAAGCCTGCTTGCGCCGTGATGTCGAGCAGGGCGCGGCGGTAGGTTGCCCACTCGGCTTGCTTTTCGGCGCTTAGATCGGCCCAGCGAAGCGGGTTGCTGACAATCGGGTCAACTTGCGTTGCCAAAAGGTTATCCCGCTGCGTCCGCACGGATGCGGCTGCGGCAGCATCAAGTTCTTCCTGTGTCGGCGGAACATAGGCTGCGGTGGCAGGGTCTGCGTCCATAGCTGCGTGGAGTGCAGCCGTGTCAAATTGCGCCCCGGTGTCGTTGGGGTCGCAGGTAAACGGTATCCACCCGAAGGTTCCGTGTTCGATCTCGCAGTCGATCATCCCGTTTGCGAGGCGCTGTGCGTTGCGGTAGTTCATGTCAGGAAATCCTTAGCCAAAGGGATGGGTTCCATGAGTAATTACTGCCGGTCGGCGCCCGGCCACCCCCGATAGTCATTGCTCTCCAAGTCCCAGTTAAGGCGGTTGTATCAGCAGTCGGGAACGATGTGCTACTGCTAATTATATTGTCAAACACCGGCTCAATTGCAGAGTTTGTTGTTACATACCTGATGCTTGACCCAGCAAGAGTTCCACCAGACGCAACTGCCGTTGTGGTGGTATTAAAGCCAACAATGTAAGTCCCCACGGCTCTGGCCGATAGATCAGCCGTGAGACTACCAACGCCCTCCCAAGTCGGAGCAGCAGCAGAGCCTCCAGAGGTCAGCACTTGGCCTGACGTGCCGTAGTTTGCCCCGCCGATGCCGATTTGGCCTGCGGAGGCGATACGGAAGCGTTCACCGCCGTCAACTTCAGAGCCGACAGTTCCCGTTTGGGTGCCAAAAACAAGGCCGTTCCCATCAGTGCCAATATAGCCGCCGCCAAGCGTTGTGGATGTTCTTGTCCACTGAGAATATACGCCATTCCCTGCAAGGACTTGCTTGGCCAGCGACGATGACGGGCTAGTACTCGTCCCCACAAGCACGTTGCCCGAGGGGTCGATCCTCATGCGTTCTGCGCCGCCAGTATGAATGACTAGAGGGCTGGACGTTCCTGTGCCAGCGGCAAGGCTTTCAAGGCGGCTTTCCGTAGCTGTTGCCCGCACTCTGATTTGGTTGAAGTTGGTATTGTCACCAGACCGGGCGATTACTTGTGCGGTGCCAGCAATAACGTCAGCAATGCCGCCCGACGCCTCAAGACGGACAGCAGGAGTCGCAGTTCCCACGCCCACATTACCTGAGCTATCCACCCGCAACCGCTCAAGCCCACTCGTTTCTACAGTCACCGTATCAGCAGCAGGAAAACGAACAGAGGTGTTTGTATCACCCGAATGCACAATCTTGTCTTCGATGGTAACATCGCCAGTAAAGGATGGGCTAGAAGAAACTTCAGTTTCTACAAACGCAGCAATCTGAGCGCCAGTAACGCTCTTGGATGTGCCACTATCGTTTACCTCAAACTGTTGGGTTGAGCTTGCGGCAGCGGCTGCTGTCAGATCGGATATTTTTACGTTTGCCATCAGGCAATCCTCTTCCAGTTTCCGTTGATGTTCCTGTAAATTTTATCGGGATTGCTCCAGGCGCCACCATACTTAACATATGGATTAGCTTCTAACCAATCGCCATCATATTTTGCATATGTTTCTTGGGTAAACTCACGTCTTTCTGCACTAGCAACCAGAGAGGCAACAAAGTCATTCTGAGATATAAGGCCAGTAATCCGAACATCATCTTCTTCGGTTACGCGAGTATCTCCAGCCTCAGTAAGTCTAACATAGTTCTCAAGTATTCCACCAAACCTGCCACCAGCAATAAAGCTTTGAGCGGAAGACATTAATGCAGAAGACAACATCGAAGAGTCGCCAATAAACTTAAAGCCAGCCACGCTAGCAAACGACCCACTCGAAGAAAAGTTTGCAAACCCATACTGAATTCTTACAGCAGAAGAAGAAATCAGTGAGGAAGCAGAAACATCCAAGAGGCCATTGGCAACAAGGTCGCCATCAAAAACAACAGAGCTTGAAGCATTTAAGTCTAGTCTGCCAAAGAGCGTAGACTCTCCAACAAGAAGAACGCTGCCATCAGAAGTTAAGTTTGCAAAGACTTTGACAGAAAAGTTTGCAAGCGCATCAACTGAGCCAACCGCACTTAACGAAGCAAAGCCTTCAATGAAGCCCTCAGTAACACGACGATCAGAAGCTTCCGTTACACGGACATCTCCTGACTCTGTTATCCGAGGGCCGTCCATTCCTATGCCACCTTACGCAAGGGTTAGGTCGATGTTGCCGATTGCAAACTCAAGAGTATCGCCATCAGCAATAGTCTTGGCCGCAGTCATGGCCCCATGCCACAGAAGGTTTCCGCCAGTTAGGGCGTCATGCAAACCAATGTGGCTGATAGAACCCCAGCTACCGCCAGCAGCAGTAAAGGTTACAGCGCCAGTGTTTGAAGTAGTTCCACCCGGCGTAGCTGCCGCAGAAAAAGCAACAGTTTGACGAGCGTAACCACTACCAGATACCTCAGTGCCGCCACCAGAATCAGAGGGAGCAGCAGTGTAGAGAGCAACATACCAAGCTGTTGGGCGAGTTGCACTTCCAGTGGTCATTAACCAGTCAAGCAGTAGCTTTTCAGCATAGTTAGAAAGAGCGGCCATTTGCGTTTCCTCTTAGGTTAGAATTCTAAACCAGATATCCCCGTCAACGCCGCCAGAAGGTGCATCAACACTAACCGTCACTCGGTTAGGGAAGTCCTTGTAGATAGTCGCATCACCAGTTTCATCGTCAAAGTAAAGAACGCCACCAGCGCGAGCTTGAGCATTTGGAAGTTGAGAATCTGGGGATATTTCGTAGTCTGTAAACCGCAGAGAGCGATCAATGCGATCCTTTGCGTCAGCAACCATTGCGGTGAGGATGTCTAGCTGTTCGTTCAACGCAGCGCGATTGATGTCAGCGCCCGCAGAGAAGTCACTGGTGCGCTCAATAGCCGTCCGACGAAAGATAACAACGCTAGAGCCGCCAGTCGCACCAAGAACTTGCTGAACATCAGGAGGCGTTGCGGTGACAAACACTACGTTACCAGTAGAGCCGTCTCCACCAGTGAGCGTGTAGTCAGTGCCTTCCGCCTTTAGCACCCCATCGACATAGACACTTAGGTCAGAGTCGTTGAAGAACTCAAATGGCACAGCAAAGGTTTGCTGAGTCGCCCCTTGAGCAACTGTGTATTCAATACGCGGATTGTTGTCGGCAAGATTGATGGTCATAGATCACCTCGTTGCCCTAGCAATTACAGCGAAAGAAGGCTGCATCAACGCACAAAGATTATCTGATGCCAGTCACATTGTTGATGAAGGCGTTTGAGTCTTCTTTCAACCAGAACAGACCAGTCAATGGCAGCATCAGATAAAACTCTTTGAGTGCTTCCCCGTAATCGCCACCAGCAAGTTTGGCTGTAGCATCAAAGCCATCTTTGATAGTGCTAGAGCCAGCGCCAAGGATAGTAGTCGCGGCAGAGCCAAACCCATCCTCGCCATAAAACGACAATGGCAAGATGTCGTTTTCAGGGTTGTTAAGGCCAGCTTGCACTGAGAAGCGAAGAGAGTTCAGCGCAATGTCAGAGTAGATTGAGCCAATTCCACTACGCTCAAATGCCGCAGACAGCCTCTCTTCTTCATCCATATCTTCCCAAGCCCAGTCTGGAGTGCGAAGCTTGGCAAGCATATATCCAAATCCAAACATTGTAGCAAAACCAGCTACGCGATGTTTTGATTGCTGTTGGGCTGCGGTTCGAAGGATGTTGCTATAAGCATTCATTGAGTAGTTGTAGAAGATAAACGGCATAGTCATGATGCCGCTTTCCATTTGAACATAGCCGGGAAAATCTTCAGCCTCTTGAGCGCTTGGATAGATTTTTCGCGCCTGCTTGATTGGCAAAAACACTGATCCATCAGCGTAAGTGTAGCGAGTGGCGGCGCTAGAGCTAAGAATTGTGTTGCCAATAGACATTGAAACAGCGGCTCTAAAAGAGGCAATGGTTTCAGTAGAGATGCCAAAAGTATCCCAGTCTTGGATGTTTGCAACAAAAAGTCCGTTTGAGGTTTTCTCAACAGGCGCTGACTTTGCAATTTCCTTAGCCGCTTTCATAGAAATTCCATGCCTTAGCAGATATTCACGGTCAAACTTAGAGGCGGTGCCATCAAGAATGCGACGAGAAATGTCCACAAAGTTATGAGCAGACAGGGAACCACCTAAAGTTTTTAGTGCAACAGTTGCTGGGCCAAGGCCGTTAAGAACAAAGGCAGCATTCTTAATAGTTGTCCAAGTTTTTGAAGCAACCTTTGCCCCGGTATCCTCAATCGCTCTTTGCTGACTAATCCCAAGTGAAAGCTCAAGAGCTTCAGCAAACTCAGACTTCACAGCGCTCAATTGTTTTTGCCAAGCTTTGCTTTCAGCAGAAGCCATAATGCCTTTGAACGTATTCTTGAAGCCATGCTCAAAGATAATCTTTCCAAAGTCACCAATTGCAGTGAAGCCAGCGCCACCAAGGTAGTTTGTAGATGTAAACTCCTTGATGAACTGAACAGTCCTGTTGGTTAGGCTAGTCGGGTCTGAGAGCGTAGTTGCTGTGACGCGCTTGTGAAGGATGGTTAAGTCCTTCCTAAGCATGTTGGCCTTTTCAACGGAAACGCCATTATCAATAAGATCGCCAACAAGTTCGTCAGCAAGATCGTTGTAGGTCTTGTTGCCAAATTGTTTGGAAAACTCGATCTTGTTTCCAATGTTGTGCGAGTAAGCTCTCATCACGCCACGAAAATCTGTGTCGATGAAGTCTATGATTTCCGAGTTTGGAATGTTGAGCATACGGCTGGGATACCGATTGCTTCTGCTGCTTGCAGAACTGTTGATTGGATCATCATCAGTCAAGATAGACTTGATAACCGAGTCAACATATCTGTCCTGTGCAGGAATATCCCCAGTCAAGTCGCGAGGCTTGTAGAGACCGCTTACGTTGTCGTATTCGGTCCCATATGGGTTGAGCCTAATGTATTCAGTAATCTTGCGACGAAACTCCTTCGGGCCAGCTTCATCCTTAGAGATTCGATCCACAAGATATTGACGTGTATAGAACGGCTCAGGTTTGCCCATTGGGCGAATGGGGCCAGACTGAATGTATGCTAAGCTGTTATTAAGCTCCGCCAACTCATCACTGAATTTTTTGAGCTGACCCCTCCAATACTTTGCAGCATCACTATCGTTCTGACGTGCAGCAAGAAGCCGATCAACTTCCTTACGAAGCTTTATGTTTGCATTATCAACCCGGTTCTGAGCAACCAAGATTCGCTGGTTAATAAAGTCTTGAGACCCGATAACGCCATACTGTTTAGCTTCATCGCCAATTTTTCCAAGGTAATCATCCATTAGCTTGGCTGCTTCCATTTCCTTTGGAAGCATTGGCTCACCCTTGATCCTCTTTATGTTTACGCTGTTTAGCCAGTCATCAAAAGTAGGACCAGACTTTGTAACCCTGCGGACAAGGTTTGGGGCAATCTTCGGCGCACTCGTCGCGTCCCTCCAGATAGAAGCAAGCTTTTCTTCAAAGTTATAAAGCTGACCGCGACGAAGCTTTACGTTGATTTCAACGCTAGGGGCGATTGTCATGCCAAGTTTTTGCCCAGCATAAAGTGTTGAGCTATCACCAGCCAAAAGCAAAGCAGTCTTCTTAAAGACGTTTAATGCCTCACGCGCAGAAGATGTAGCGCCTGCATCTAGCTTAAACTTAGCAATGCTTGTCATTGGCGTTGGCATGATGTCAACGTAATCGAAGAAGCTGCTAGCAATGGCATACGGGTCTTCGATTCCATCAACCAACCCTTCATCCAGTCTGCGGATGTTAAGCTCATCAATGATTGCTTGGCGCTGAGACGACATGTTGAGGATGTCAGCCTCAATGGTTTGGATAGCTGATGGTGGAAGGTTTAGTTGGCCGTTGTTGATGCGATCAATTACCTGCTGCTTGCCAGTCATTTGCTGAGAGAGAAACATGCTGTCGGCTCGAAGTTTGTCCGCGTCAGCAGTTCCCATTGGGCGTTGGCCTTTGACCATAGCCTTTAGGATTTCCTGACGATCAACAAAGTCTTCCATTTCACGAATGGTCTGAGCGTGTTGGCCAAGGCGATAGTGGGCGTTGTCAACGTAATTGCCGTAGGCCTTCTTGCCAGTGTAGATACCACCGCCAAGCAAGCCGCCAACAGCAACGGATGCCGCAACATTAAATGCGCCTTCCATCGGATCGTAACCGGGCATGACAAAGGATCGAAGAACCTCTTCTCCAGCAGTTACAGCGCCAGCAGTCAACGCTACGTTAGCCGCAGAGCCCAGCAAAGATGCACCCTTGTAAAAACGAACAATCGGGATTGCAGACAGTGGATCGGCAACAGCGCCGACAACCGTCTGACCAAAGGTTGCATTCTTGAAGGTTGCCCGATCAAGCTGATCCTTGTCGAACAGTGTCTTCATGTATTCAAAGTCTTGTTGCCGTGGAGCCATGTAGAGGTCCAGTGCAATAGACTTGTATCGCTCAGGAACACTTCGATCAAACTCCTCGCGAGGAGCCGATACATCAGTTTTAAACAAGGCAACAAGTGGGTCTTTCCATCTGGAGATGGAGGCGTAAACCACTTGAGTCGTAGATGGCGGAGGCTCTAGTCCCGGCTGTCCAGTAACAGGGCGAAACGGAATAGCGCCTGAAGTTTGGCCCAAGCCAGTGTCTATCTCCATCTTAGTTCTGCCCTCTCAGTTTGCCTTGAAGTTCAAGAAGCTGCGAAACAATCTCATCGCGACGAGGGCTTGGGCGAAGTTCACCCATTGCTCGAATGACCTTGCGAAGTTGTCCGCTTGCAACCCCGGTGTCTTTGCCAGCCGACTCAGCAATCATTGGCATGAGCTTAGCCGCTTCTGAGTTCTTTCCAAGGACAGACGAAATGCTATCGACCAGTGCTTGATCCACTGTCAAAGCCATTGAGGCTGGGACTTGAGCGGGCGCTTCAATGCTTGGCGTTTGAACAGTAGCGGCTTCAGTCGTTTGCTGCTGAACCTCTTCAGCCATATCCGGCGGAAGGGCTGCGGCAATTGCTTCCGCAGAAATTATTCCGTCTTCTACTGGCAGCGTTGGGCTTTCGGGCGGCATCATCTTTCCAAGTGCTTTAGCCATTGGCAAGCTATCAGCAGTAAAGGCGCTGTTAGGAACAACAGTTACAAACCCATTCTGATCTGCTGCGTAGAGTTGCCACTGTGGCTTAGACGTAGTTGACCCAGGCGTTGGGCCGTAGAATACGCGCCGAGCGATGCCCAAGTTTGCTTGAGCTTGAGACGCATTGCCAACAACGTCCTGAACAATCTGAACAGGGAAGTAGTTTGGATTTGCCTGAAGTTCCTCAATCGAAACAATGCCCAGACCAACGCCGTAAGCGCTTCTCTTGGGAAAGCTTAGACGATTGTCTTCCGTGCTAAGCTTCTTAACGATTTCAGCAACGCCGCTTTCAAAAGCCTTGATGTCGTAACCAAAGCTTTCAGGATGATGGCGAACAGTTGATCCACCAGTCAGGGGATCATAGCCATTAGGATTTTGAGTAAACCGCTTCTCAACGGCCTTCTCCATGATCCCATAGGCATTGCCACGATGAACAGTTGCCATTGCCATTGCCAGTGGAACAAACTCATCCATCAATGAAGATGGAACGCCAAGGTTTGCCAGCATCTGAGCGGGATTGTCGTAGCTTGTAAGTTCTTTGAAGATTTCGTCAGACATTGGGTCGCGCAGTCTATCGCCAACGGCAACGACATAAGAACCTTCAGCGCCAATTGGAGCCATCTCAGCAGCACTAACAAGTGCCTCAAGTTTTGCGGCATCGCCCTGAAACTCTCGAACAACGCCTTCGTTCACAGACATCTTTCCAGTTGCATCAACAGTGAAAAGATTTGAGCGAACATAGCCAAGAATGATCTGAGCTTGCTCAGCGGAAGCTGTGCCATTCAAAATTTGAGAGGCAGCATACTTAAGCTCTTTAGGAATGACGCCTCTATTGGCAATGCTTAGCGCAACAGCATTTGCCTCAGCCTCATTGGCAGGAGGACGCATAAAGAGATCAGTTGGAAGCGAAGCAAGGCCAACAGCCTGAGAGACTAACTGGCTGGTTTCTTCCGCAGTTTTGCCAACCAAAGTGCCAGCACCCAAGTTTTGCAGGTCAGTTTGCTCCTGCTGGATTGCTTGAGTCTGTGCAAAGCTCTTGGCAATAGCTTCAGACTGACTTGAAAGCTCTTCAGATACCTTAGTGCGATTTGCAGAGACGACCTTTCCTTCGATGTTAGTCGATGTGCCAAGAGCTTTATCAATCTCAGCTTTCAACTCAGGCAACAAGTTTTTAGCATCATTTGGATTTCCAGTGTCAGCGTAGATAGATGCGGCTTTGAGTTGCTGAGAGCGCATTGCCGCATCTGGGATGTTCGACAGAATGTTTGAGATTGAGCTATATGCAGCAGCCGTTACTGCCTTTGAAGCAGCATCAATGTGAGCAGGTGTTCCCGTCTGACCAGTTTTTGCTGCAAGAGCGTTAAGAACTCCAATATTGCTGGTGAAGTTTGCGCTCGTAGTGCCAGTTGAAATCCTTTCCGCGCCAAGATTGAAGTTCTTCTGGTTCTCGCCGTTCTGAAGCGTTGTCATCTTGGAAGACAGATCGCTGTTGATTGACTGAACATACTGAACAATCTCTGGATCAGCGTATGATCCATGCTTCTTGGTAAACGCAGCATAAGCAGCTTGCTTCTGTGCAAACGGAACAGTGTCGTCGCCAAAGATTGACTTCAGGGCCGTCGAATCTTCAGTGATATTGATCTGCGTCAGGCTTTTTTCTTTAGCCCGCGCAATGTCGCCACCTTGCTTCCAGCTTTTAGCAATAGAGCTAAGGGTTCCACCTTCTCCAGCAACTTCTGGCGCAAGAATGTTGTAGAAGATTGGCGGCATAATATCGGCAAGAGTTGCCTGATCCCCAGCAGCAAGAGCTTCCGCAAAGACAGACAATGTTTGGCCGCTTGGATCACGGCTATTCAGCATTGACGAGACACGACGAACAACGCCTTCGTTCAACTGTTTCTCAGCAGAATTAATCTTAGAAAGGATCGAGTTGTAAGCGTCCCGGCCAATAACTCTTGGATCATACTTAGAGATTTCATCAATGAGCTGTTGTCTAGCCTGATAGATTTGAGTCGCTGAACCAAATTCGCCATAGCCAGCATAGGTGTTTGAGTCAACAGTCTGAGCCAAGGTGACATCAAAAACCGTAGCATTGTCTTTTTCGGCGGCAGCTTCAGCCTCAGACCTAGCTTTGGCATTGTTTGCAATCGCAGCCCCAACATCTTTTGAAATCTCAAAGACATCTTTGTTTTCATTGGCAAACTTTATGTAGTCAATCGGAGCATCAACCCCAGACATGACTTCCATTTGCTTGACAACACCACGTGCTGCTGGGCCCATCATCTCATAGATTGTCTTTTGGCCACCGCTCTGCATGTAGAGTTGGATAAGGCCAGAATCCACGGCCACATTTGGATCGGCCATTGCAGCAGACAAACGACCAGACATGTAAGCCGTGCGAGCTTTCTCAAGAAATTCAGGCTTAGAGTTTGGAGAAATTCCAGCATCAACATAGTCAATATGTTGAGCATTTATTCCTTTAGTAGCGCGGTCAGCTTGGTCAAACGCAACGGCACCGCCAGATGCGCCAATGTTAAACATGCTTTCGATGTAGGCGTCTTCAGACTTTTGCTTAGCAGCTTGAGCCTCAGCGCGGATTCTGTTCATCTGAGCAATCTGAAGCCGGGTGCGTCCGTCTTCCAGCGCAGACGCGCCACGATCCACAACGATCTGCTTATAGAAACCAGATGCGTTTGCACCAGTGCCTTCAAGATACTGAGAGAACGCAGTCTCAAAAGCCTTGGGCGAGTCCTGATACCTGTTGAGCATCAGCTCTTTTGTGTTCTGAATGTCGTCAGCAATAGCCTGCTCAAAGCGTTGAAGAGCTACCTTCTCAAACGCTTCCCGCGAAAACCGACCCATAGTCTGAGTTAGTTCCATTGCCATCGGAAGCTTGTTGTTGGCATCGAAGGTGGTGATGAGATTGATGTCAGTCTCAGCAGCAAGTTCACCGCCACGCTTTACAGCTTGATCGCGGGCAATCTCATAGGAGCGCCGATAAATTTGGTCTGCGCCAGAGACAACGGCTTCAGCAATCGACTGACCAGCCTGCGGTGTCCGAAGAACGCCAATAGGCTGGATGCCAAATTCGCGAGTCTGACGTTTGATTTCGACCATTAGCGTGTGTCCCTATAATCTGAGTAAGCAGTAAGACCAGTTGCTGTTGCTTTGAGCAACGAGCCAATAAAAGCTTCCTGCCCAACACGGCGCTCAGTTGCGCCTTGCTGTCTTAGCTTTAGTTCGTTGAGGCGAGTCATAAGGTTTAGATCGGAGATGTCTTCGCCAAAGACCTTCTGTTCCTTGCGCTTAAACGCCTCAATAGATGGGTCAATGTCTCGACCAGCAGCATAGAAGGCGGCATCGGCGGCAGACATGGCTTCCTTAAAGGCAGCGTTCCGCATGTTTGCTTGCTGAACGCCCTGAGCCTTAGCTAAGATTGATTCCGTCTTCGTGCTGAATGCGTTTAGCTCACCAGTTCTTTTGGCAGCAATGCCGCCATAAATAGAGCCAGCGGCTGATACGCCAGCGGAGAGCAGCATTAAAGTAACTGGGTCCATTAGATCATCAACTCCGCAATCAAGCCGTTCAACTGAAGCGGCAACGGTTCATTCTGAGATACAGTAACCTGTGGATCGCGCCCATAGCCAAGAAGTCGAAACTCCTTCTTGCCACTGAACGTAGAGTCTATCGACGCAGCCCTGTTGTTTACCTTTACGGATCGAGTTGAGCGCAAGTCAACGATAGCAGCAGAGACGCCACGGACATCGCCAGTTCTAGGCCCGCCCTGAAGCGCAGCATCAATTGGGTTTGTCGTCACGCTAACTGGGAAGGCCACACCAACGTGGTAGGTTCCAGTGTATCCAGTCATAGAAATTTTGTTGACACCGCCATCTAGGACAACAGTTCTTTGACCAATGTATTGAAGGCCATCATTACTTACGACAGAAACGACATCGCCAACACTGTAAGAGCTACCAACAGTGATGTAATTAGATGAAACGGTTCCAGTGACGTAAAAGTCTAGGCCAATTTCTCCGTCAAACTCGCACAGGTGCATATCGCCATCTGCATCATAGACATTGGCAAACACTCTTGTTCCAATGCCAAGAACCGAACAGAAGTTTCCGTCAGTGGTCAATCGAGTCCAAGATGCACGTTTTTCAGCGCGGTTGGAGTTGAAGAGCGCAATATCCCCATTTGCATTTGACATGAACGCATAAGATTCAGCCTGACCAAATGCTCCATGAGTAACAGTCATGCACTTTGGCGTCACAATCAAATGAGAAGCCAACGTAGAAACAGATGTCGAGGTGTAGGCGTCTTCACGATCTGTGTAGAGATACTCTCGAACAACAGTTCCGCCGCGCTGAACGTAGATTGTTGCCCCGTCAATCGAAACTGGCTGAACGTGGTCGCACCCATACGGAGTTTGCAACCGAATTTGCACATTGGTTGGCGTAATTGGCTGGTTAAGGTAGCTAGGGACATACAACTCGCCCCATGCACCGAAGATTTGCAAATCACGGTTGGAGATTAGGTATCTAATCTCATTCACAGTGCCAGTAGCGGCAACAAGAGCAATGGCATCCGTATCTCCAGCATCGCGAACATCGAAGTTGAAGAAGTCGCCAAGTGCGCTCATCCAAAGTGAGTCGGGTTGAGCCAAGGTTCCTGCGTAACACAGTCTGTTTTCGTGAAAAACTACAGCCGCAGGGTATCCGCGCACCGCAGAGAAAGCTTGTTCGTCCCAGTCCGCGCTTGGAGCGTGAGTTGTAATGGTAACATAGCCACCGCCATCTTCTGCCAAAGACGCAGCGCCTCCAGCGGTGAAATACCAAGTGTTTTCATTAATCACGCCACCAACAGTTCTGGTGCCATTAAGGTTGCCAGCGTTGATGCCACCAGTTGCGCTTGCATTAGAGATCACAACGCTTTCGCCACCAGCAAAACCATGAGCAATCTGTGTAACCTCAACTCTGGTGCTGCCATCAGTGGTTCTAAGTGGGTTTAAGACCGACAATCTAATTGCAAGTGTGTCGATCACCGTTCCAGTCACAACAGTCGAAGAGGTGTATGCAGTAATTTCAATCTCTGCCTCACCATAGCGAACAACGGCTCCAACATGGTCCGCTGTCCAGTGTGGTGCGCTTGTGGTCAGCGTAACCGATCCAGTCGTTCCGCTTGGATTAAGCGTCACACCAGTAGCCTGAAACTTAGAGTAAGGCTGATAGGTTTTCAGGCCATCATATCGCTGGTCAAACGAAAACGGAGTTACCTCAAAGCTGGTAAGGCCCGTCCGAATGATCATTCGCGGCATGAACAACGGATGGCAGATGAACATTACATCGCCATACTGGGCATAGGTGTATTCTTGCAGGTAATCCTGATCGAACGGCAAAGGATCAGCATTTGTATCTTGAGTGATTGTTTCCTCTAGGGTCACAGTGCCATTCGGATTGAGGAAGAAGCAACGAACCTGCTCATGCTCAACGGAAACCAAATACTGCTCATCGTCGGAGAAGACGAATTTAAACAGGTGGGACTGAGCGGGATTAGCGGAGTCAAAGACAATGCCATAGTCGTAAATGTGCTTGAGCCCGTAACGTTTCTTTACGGACCCCTCAGACATTACGATCATGTTTTCTAGCGATTGAGCCGAGGATGCGTAGACTGGACTGTCAACGCGCATTAGCAAAGAGCCACTGACTTCCCCATACTGAAAGCTATTGATTGGGACTCTGACCTTTTGCATTAGCTGCGCCTTTGAGCAATGAACCTCGAAGTGTTGAGCTTGCGCGTAGTCTGCTGTTGAGAGTCAAGACGACGAGCCTGCATCATGTAGAGATTGGCCTTTTGCTCCATGAGCGAAGCAAGCTGAGAATCCCGCGCCACTGATACAGCCAGCAAAGCCGCCATCGAAAACTCCACAGCAATGGTGAAGTAGGCAGGCCAGTTGGCTTCAACGGCGCGGAAAACATAGTCAGCAATGACAGTATCAGCGGCCACTGCGTTGCAGTAAGCCTTGTCACCATAGATGTCATACTCAATCGGCAGATCATTCACAGTGATTGCGTTCAGCATAATCATGCCAGACGGAAGCTGATAAGCCGCATCGAAGCGGCCAGTTGGTGCAGTTGCAAGCCGAGTCAGGGTTGCCTGATTAGTGGCAAAGCGCCAACGAGTATTGGTCAGAGAAGCCCGCGCAAGGTCTTCATACATTGCATCGCAGACATCAGCTTCAACCGTTCCATCCTCGAATGAAGTAATGGCAGAACCACCCATTAGGATGGAGGCGCGGGAGCATACTTTGATTGCGGTGTTTGCGGGCATGTGGGGTTAGGGGGGCCGAAGCCCCCCTCTCCTTTCTTAGTCGGAGTCGGTGTTCGTGATAGCAACACCATTCACCACATCAACGACACCGCCGCTGTTTGCGTTGACATAGGTGTGGCTCACAACCGGGGTGCCACCAGTTTCGGTAACGGCCATGATAACATCGTTGATGTTGAGCATGTTTGATGCCGAGTTAAAGTAACCAGCGGTGTTGACATCACCAAGCGTGTCGGCAGTGGAGTAGTGCCACAGCGAAACGCCCGAAGCGCCAGCAAGGCGAGTCAGACTAGAAGCGGTAAAAGCCATATCTGATTCTCCTTATCAGTTGTTGTCGAGCAGTTCGTAGATGCCGTTGCTATCAATTGCGATAGCGCCCATCGACATCATCGAAGTTGCAAGGTGCGAGACTTTCTCGGCCACATAGTTGATTTCCGTCTGCACATCGGCGTTGATGCCGAGGCCGACTGCGGAGGTGTGGTAGGCAAAGTTCTTGCCAGCCGTAACCGCCGAGGTCGAGAAAATCTTGAAGCCAAGGAATTCCTTCATGGTCATGCCGCCAGCAAACGGCAGGTTCTGCGGGCCAACAAAGTCCGAGGAAGCAAACTCGGTGATGTTGAACAGGTCCGCAAAGCCCTTCGGGTGCATAGCGATGTAACGCTGACCATCTTCGGGAACGTCATTGGTGCCGAACAGTTCGAACAGGGTCAGCATGTCAGCCTTTTCAACAGCAGCAGCAGCCGAGTTGACTTGGGTTCCGTTTGCGCCTGCGTCCATAGCGGTGATCAAAATCTCGTCGGTCTTGCGACCCAGAGCGGCAGCAGCCGACTGAGCAACAGCTTGACGCTCGTTGATGTTGATCTTCAGTTCGTCCAGCTTGTCGATGTATTCGGCAGCGTAGAAGTCTGCCATCGTTGCTTCGACGTAGGTGTGAGCCAGTTCCATCGGAGTGACCATACCATTGCGGGATTTGGTCGAGGCAGAGCCAGCGCCGATTTTCTGGAAGCGAGCAGACGAACCCGTCACGTTGGTCGTGCGAACAGTGTTCCGCAGTTTGGAACCCATGCGCTGATACGCCATGTGAACTTCGGTCTCGAACTGCTTGATGAAGGCTTGGTCGATAGTGTTTGCCATTTTCAAGGTCCATGTTGAAGTTGCGGTCGGACGGGTATCCGCCTTCTCACTTCAACGAGGGTGTCCTTGCGGGCCTCTCAGTGCAGCACGGGCCGTGATGTCACAGTCTCACCAGATTTTACTTGTGGACTGCAACGCACAAAACGGATGACCACTTGTCCATTTGCAGTTTGAATATCACGTTCTGGCAAAAAGCCAAGAGAAACTAACCACTGATGGATCATCTCGTTCTCTGTCCAAACATCACAGGTTAGGCGCGGATGCAGCAGATTGTAGAAAGCCATCAATTTGATTGAAGCTCTGGCAAAACTAATCCAGTGTTTCCGCATGTCTTTGCTAAACATGGCCCACATAAAGCCGTGATCTGGATCAATGCCAGTCACCGCCAATGCCTGACCATCCTTCTCCACAGCATAGACCAGAGGATTGTGAACGATAGCCTCAAGTGATTCGAGAGGCGACCGCTCATAGAGTGTTTCAAACTCTCTAAGGTTTTCTGAGCTAAGATTGGCTACGAAGGGTAGGATGTGGCGCTGTTCTAACGCCACAAGCCGTAGGCCACGCTCTTCAAGGAACGGCTTAGCCATAGATTTTCTTGAACCCTGCATCGACCTTCTTGATGAAGTCATTGTCGCGCTTGGATGGGTTCCAGTAACGCTCGTCCCGCATCATCTCGCGCAGGTCCGCTTCGGAAGTGCCGCTTGCCGGATTCGCGCCTTGAGCAAAGCTACCATCCTTCATTGCGTCCATCATTACCTCAAGGGCAACAATGCCTTCTGCGCTTTCGCACAGACGCTCAATGGCAGGCAAAGTTTCTTTGGGGAAAAACTTGTTTGCAAACATTGACGCAGCTTCAATGCGTTGGTTTGCGCTGTCCCCTAGTTTCTTAACTTCTGCGCCCAAGTCCACAGGGCTTGGAAGCGAATCCATGTAGGTCTTGATGCCGCTTTCAAATTCATCCTGAGAGTATCCGTTCTCGAATGAGTGATCGGCCCACCACTTCAGCAACGGATTGTCGCCAATCTCAGACGAGTCAACGTAGTCTGGAAGGGCATACTCGCCAGCAGATGCAGGGCGATCTTTGTATGCCTCAGACTGAAGCTCCTCAATCACTTTCTTACGCAACTCTTCGTCGCGTGTGCCAAGCTTGCCCTCAAGCTCTTTGTAGGCTTTAGCCAAGTCTTCGGGAGACTTGTATTTCTCAGGGAGCCATTCGGGGCGCTGAGAAGAATCAGTTTGCTGTGGTGCAGCTTGAGTTACTGCGTCAGTGATCTGGCTATTCTGCGGTGCAGCAGTTGTATCCTGCGGTGCAGCGCCCAAGAGGGATTCGCTCATTGTTTGCTCCTGTGTGCATGGGAAATGCGGCGCTCAAGAAGGCCGACGAGATAACGCTGCCCCTCTAAGTGCCGCAATTCTTCTGTGCTAATGCTGGGTCCACTGACCATTTCGATGGTCACTGAACGAAGATAGCGGAGAACTTCCTTTCCCGTGGGGGATGAGAAGACCTCCGCTATGTTCTGACTGATCTGTTTGTCCTGCTCGACTGATCGAGTCATGCCGTCTATGCCGATGTTAACCTTGGGCTGGTTGACCAAGTTGCGCTCCAGACTGTTGCTGCGCTAACTGCTGCGCCATTGCAGCTATCTGCTTACGCTGGTCTTCGTCGCGGATCAAGCTTTCTGGAACACCAAACTTCTTCGCCAAGTGAATAGCAGTCTTTTCGCCATCAATGAGAAGCTGCAACATCTCAGGGCCGAAGGTTCCACCAACAAGCTGCAAGTAGCGGGCGACATTCGAGATGTCTTGATTGGCTTGAGCTTGTGCCAGCGGAGACACCGAGCGAACTTTGACCTCGCGGCCATTAATCACTGGCATCTGAATGCGGCCCTGCTTCTTCAGGATATAGATCACGCGCTGAAGAACGGGCTGAACCAACTCAGCTTGCAGTCGGCCAAAGGCGGAACCGATGCGCCGCGAAAGGTCGGCCATGCGCTCAGCCACTTCCGTAGCCGTGGCAGGCGTCTTGTCTGGGTTGCCCAGCATATCGTTGTAAAGCGCCCGCTTAATGTTCAAGCGCATGTCGCTTAGGATAAGCTGGGCCACGTCAAACCGACCAGCAGCATTGATGGGCTGCAAGCCTTGGCTTCCCATGGCCTTGGGAATGATCGTGCCGGGAACCAAACGGATTGTATCGGGGTTGATCACCCCATCGTCTTCCATTTGGTAGATACCGCTGATCGACATCTGAGCGTTTTCAAGGATCAACTCAATCGTCAGGTTCGTGGTCTTGATAGCAGAAAGAGCATTGAGAAGCGGGCCCCGGCCATAGACTTCACCAGCGCACTTTGACCAGCGGAAGCAAACAAACGGATTGGAGCCAACGCCCTTCATCTGTTTCTTATGCAAGACAGTCTGCGTCTCCATGCAGATTGCGTAGTGGTAGTAACCCTCTTCATTGCGAAGATCGTAGTCGCGGCACACCACCTCAAGCACAGTGGTCGTGTCGTCGCCCTTCATGCGAGCCATAACCTTTTGGTCAAACGTCCCCTTGGGATAGAGGATTTCCAGATCAGCGTATCGAACCTTCTTCCGCTCACGAAACACATGGTCGATGCGGTCATCAGGCCCAGTATCTAAGACGATGTGCGGCAACGGAACTGCTGAGAAGACGATAGGGTTAATTGAGTCCCCCTCTTCTACAGCCAAGACGCCAGTGCCAACCGCCAAATCCATGAACGACTCATGGACTTCTTGGTTAAAGTTGGAGCTTTGAAGGATTTCGAAGACATACTCAGTGACCGAATCAAGGTCGTTGTCTACTGAGTCGCGCTGATCTGGCGGAACCTCTGAGCCGGAAACAAGGTCGGCCCACCGCGCAAAGTTAGGCACAAGGCCGCTTTGCAGTCGGCTAGCAAACTCTTGCACACCAACCACGGCAGTCTCGTCAAAGATTCTATCGTCGCGGCGCTGACCAGCTTCCTCATAGTAAAACGACTCGCGCTGAGGAAGCGCATACTCGTAGCACTCCTCAAACAACGGAACCCAGTTCTCCCGAAAAGCCTTGGCCTTTTGGTAGCGATCTAGATACTTCTTGGCCAAGGGGTCTTTCATTATTCAAACCTGCTCAGGTAGCCAGCACCGCCGCCGGGAGATGTGAACAAGGAGCGACGACCAGAGCCGCCACGTTTAGCAGCATTTGCTATCCGCATATCGAGTGCTGCGCCAATATCTTGCTTTTTTTGGACAGCTTTTTCTTGGATTGCTTCTTCTTTTGCAACTTCTGCTTCTACCTGTTGCTCAGCAGCAGCTTTATTCTCTTTGGGACTTGGTCCCGCGCTCTTGAAACACATGGTTGCCTCCTATGTTTCCCTTGGAAAAGCACAGATGCGCGATTGCATCAATGCACAAAACAGCGAAGCAGCTTCGCTGAATTACATTCTGGCCCAGAGTCCCTGCCTGCGCTTGGGCTTATCTTGCCGCTCAAACACGTTAAAGTCACGCTTTGCGACCGTAACCTGTGCTGGTTTTTGTGAGTTCATCAAGGCTCGTCCCTCGCCTGCGCCGAGAAGAAGATACTGCAAGGCGTCATGAACGTGGCTATACATGTTCTTGTCGGGCTTGTCGGCATACCGCTCTCCCGAAACCTCCATCCGCTTGTAGGAATAGCCACCCTCGAAGCCCTTGATGATGGTCGAACACCTGCGATCTATGAGAAACGCTGGCTTTCCCTCCACCATCTTAGTCAATTGGGACGCAACAGCCTCAATCCGCAGGTCTGGAGAGTTGGATGGAGCAGGAAATGCCCTCAGTCCAGCGCCACGAAGGATGTGGAACGGCGTGGATTCGTCTGTCTGCGCTCTGAAATCGCCAGCCGGATCACCATAGATGATAGTTTCGCCCGCTGCCGCAAATCTAGTTGCCAGTTCGTTGCGTAGAACCTCAGCAAACCTGACAATCCCCATGTCAATTGCCACGATCTCAGACTGGATGAGCCATCGGCCCCTGATCTTCTGACCAATCGCAGCCGCTGGCGTCAGACCAAAGTCCAATCCGACATAGACAGGAAGCCCCGCAGCAATCGGAACCTCCTCTGTGGCAATGTGGGCCTCTGCCGCGAACATAGGATACACTGGTTTCCCATCCTGAATGGTGCCAAGGCGGTTCATCACATAGACATCAATCCAACTCTTGGTCTTGCCCTGAATTAGATTGGGGTAATAGCTCTGCATCATGTTCTTGCGGTTCTCAGCAAGAGCATTCGGGACATACTTGTCTACCGATCCCTCGTCGTCCCTTACCTCTGACATGCCGGGAGGCTGGGTGAAGAAGCGCCAGTTGTCTGGCTTCACCAGCATCTTGGCCTGCTCTCGCGGAATGTGGTCTGGAATCGGAACCTCGCCCGACATGATCGGCCACCAGTGATCCTCTTCCGGCGCGTTGGTATCTGCAATCACGCCAGTCCAGCTAGGGCCACCATCACGCATAGAAGGGTAGCGACCGACACGCATGGTGCAGGCGTCAATAATGCTCTTGGGAATCTCTCTGGCCTCGTTGATCCAGATGCCCGTAAGTTCTAGTGACAGAAGCTTCTTCACATCTTCGGGTCGATCAAGGGCGAGGAAGATAACCTCAAGCTCCATGTCGCCCTTCTTGATGTTGTGCGTGTAAGGCACTGACCAAGTAAACTTGCCCCAGTCATTCTCTGGGAACCAGTCCAGCCAAGTCTTGATCGTCGTCGTTCTTAACTGTGGGTTTGTGTTTCGGATGATGGCCCATCGACTCTTGCGCTTACCATCCGGCCCCTTTGCCTGCATCAAGGCGCGACGAAACACCTCAACGCAACAGCCGACAGACTTGCCGCTGCCAACTGGACCCCTGATGCCACGAAAAAAAGTATCGTCCTTCATGAACTGCTTTAGCACTTCACCATCAGGCTTATACTTGAAGTCGATCATCGAAGTCCTTTGTCCACTCCAAAGCGGATCATCTTCTCTGCAATCTCTGGCCCCAAGCTTTCAATCAGCTTGTCGCACTCTTTGTTGGTGGCGTGTTCCTTGGGGACATAAGCCAAATGAACCTTCCTCACTATGCCGCGAAGAAGGTCCAAGTCTTGTTTTCCGATTGTGCTGATGAAGCTCACTTGCCCTTAGCCGCCATTTCTTGAAACTTGGTCTTGCCATACTTCTTGCGACCAATGCTTGCCGCCAAAGCCTTCGGGTCTTTCACACCTTTAGCTGCCAACTCCTTGGTCAACTTCTTAAAGCGACCACCGCCACCAAGCTTCATGTTATCAGCCATCTCGGTATTTCCTTACCTTGTCTGCGATTGTCTTGGGTTGCTTGCTCACCTGTTTGCCAGCCTTAGTCGCTTGCTTCTTAGCTGCGCTGGTTCTGGCATACTCTTCAGAGCTTAACGCCTGAATAGCCTTCTTGGGAAGATACCTCTCGCCCGTGGCATTAGGGCCTTGCGTAGAAGGTTTACCACTCTTCGTGGTCCACTCCTGCTTCGTCCACGCAACCAAGGACTTCTGAGGCTTCTTCATTTCTTCACCTTGGGTGGTGTGTGCGTCAGCTTCTGGCTCTTCGCAGTGTGCGTTGCGCCAGTCATGAGTTCCTTCCCGGTCTTGTGAACAGGACCAGTATAAACCTTGCCGCTTGCCAAGTAGTGCTTAGAAGACTTGCTCATGAAGTATACCCTCCACCTTTGGCCTTATACTGCTTTGCCAGCATCTGCGCTTTCCGCGCACTCCACTGACCGGGATTCCCACCCTTGTCTCCAGCCTTAATGCGCTGAAACAAACTCTTCCGCATTCCCGGTTTTGTATAGTTCCCAGCCTCATTGACCTTAGACTCAGCCATTGTTCAGTTTCCCTGCGTTCTTGTTTCTGGCAATAGAACGATTGGCCGCTCTGGAAATCACTCGAAGGTTTTTCTTTGAGTTGTCGGTCGGGTTGCCATTCTTGTGGTCAACATCCTTCCCATCATTCCGCTCAGCCTTGCCTTCTTTCTCCATCTCATAGCGGGCTTTCTTGCGCGCACGATTCGCAGCCATCCGCTTAGCAGACTTGTCGTATTTGCCCTCGCCACTCATAGAGTAGTCGCGCACATAGTTCTCATTGCTGGGCATTCATCATCCCCATCGTCAGAAGAGAACGCCGCTCAGCACCAGTCCGAAACTTCTTATAAGCCGGACCAGTCCGCTTGACAGGATCAGTAGTCAACGAAGGAAGCGGCGCAGGCTCAACCTTCATCTCGTTATAATAATCCTCAGCAGTCTTAACCTTGCCTCCGCCCATGCACATAGCGTCAATCCTTCTTAGCTTTGAGGCGACGACTAATGGCCCGCGCCTTGGCCTTGGCATCATCCTTACTACTAGCGCCCCATGCCTTTAGGCTGAGAAGGAGGCGAGTCGGTCTTCCCTTCTCATCCTTCTCTGGACCCGGCATGTTACCCATCCGCGCCAAGAAACTAGCACGTCTAGGATTATCCCCAGACTTAACAGGAGGCTTCAAGCTACCTCCAGTCTCGCGATTGTAAGAAGCCCTACCAGCAGCGTTCAAGCCACCCTCAGGATTCTTCCCCGCCTTCCTCTGCCACGCTGGTGTCTTTGCCATACCCAATGCTCTTCAGCTTCTGTTTCGCCAAACTAGTGTCAGACCTTACAGCCTTCTCAGGCTTCTTATCATATCTAGCCATAAATCACTCCAAGTTGATAGCGAACCTTTTTGGGAAAAAATACGAGTGGTGGATCACTTACCACTGGAACACTACACATTTTCCCCCCTACCCCCGTCAATCAGGCTGACAGGGAAAAAAGCACAGGAGAACTAGCCAAGGTCTATCTGCACTCGGATATCACCTGCTACCTGCACCTGTGCCCTATCTATCGGCTTGAACCCAGCACGATCTAGCAAATCCTTAGCCGCTTCTAGCTGAACATACTCGCTCTTCGCGCTCTTAGCTAACCCAGCGACCTTACCTACTGCCATCGCTGCGTGCATACTGAACACCTCTGCTGTCTGCTGCATCAGATACTGCTGCACATGGGGTGTCTTCATCGCCTTCCATGCAGTCACTCTTCCGCTGTTCCCTTCGGAGTATCCTGCTTCTTCTGCGGCTTTTGTCAGGTTACCGCCGTTTGCAACATACGCTTCAACCAGCGCCTTCTGTCTTGTGGTTAGCTTACGCTGTTCTAGCGCTCTAGACATATCTCATGGCCCCCCCTGATCCCCCCCATAATCACCTCCTCCAAATGGCTGTCAACGCACAAAGCCGGATTGGTGCCTTTGTTACAGACGATTGTGATCTGGGCGATTGCCGCCTTCAGCGGCACCGCTCACCCCATGAACCGAGACAATAGTGTCTCGGCCCTCCGGGTGGGGCTCGACTATCGCGGGCGCTTATTGATACCTAAGCTCCTCCTAGCCTGAAGCTGCGAAGAAGCTTGCCGTTGCTATAATGGAGTGCGCTAGTCGCGCACATGCCTTTGCAGGAAGAACAGCACCACAAGCTTTCGCAGCCACATGGTTTGGCAGGCCGGGTGTTGCGTCTGTTGCTGGCCTTTGCGCCCTTGGCCCAAGCAGAATAGTGACACCCTACTGTGGTCTTTGCGCCCGCGCACCGCGAGGCTCCTTCGTCACCTCGCTGCGGGCTTGTGCGGCAGGGGCCCGTCACGATTCCGCTTGCACCCTGCCAATCCATGCGGCTTGCGGTTGGTGTAAAGAAACAACTAACGGAGAAGACGATGAGAGAGGCAATCGAAGGTATTAGCGGTGCGATAGTCCTGTTCGTCCTGCTCTACGCAGGGCTATGGCTTACACCCTGAGCGCCTGTGGCTGGCTGCGGGACGATGCCCCCTAAGAATACGGGGGCACCGACTGGGGGAACCCTAAAGGGAACCCCCCCCAGTCAGGAATACCCCCTAAAGGGGGCCCCTTCCTTCTTTGCGGCTTACGCCGCCCGCTTAGAAAGGAGGGATGTGGCAAGAGTGACACACCTAAAAGATAATCCAACAAACACAACGCAATAGTTGCTGCCCATATGCAGCACATGCTAAACATGAATTGCGGATGGCCCGCACGCGCCCGATGCTGCACCGCAGCGAAGCGCCCAACCTAAGGAGAGAACAGATGACCAAGACAGCACGCAAGACCGCAGCAAAAGAAACCATCGTGGACACCATCACCCAGCGCATGGCCAACGTGGCCAACGTAATTCGCAACGGTGACTGGACATACACCGACACACTGGCATTCCACCGCGTAAAGATGCTGGAGAAGATGGCCGATCAATTGGCTTGGAGCGTGACCCAGACCGAGGAATACAGCGCCAAGCAGCGCGACCGTGTGAAGATCGCCCGCCAGCGTTACACGGGCGACGAGATCAGCACGACCCAGTTGCAAGGCGCAATCGCCGAAGCTCAGGCCGCAAGCTTGAACCACGACATCACCGCCGACTTGCTGGCCGACATCCTCGCGCAGATCGAAGCCGACACGGGCAAGACTTACACCCCGTTCCGCATGACCCGCACCAGCAACTTGCGGCAAGAAGCCCGCACCAGCAGCTTGCCCGCCGATCTGGCCGCGCAGCTTGCCGCCCTTGGCATTGACGATGCAGACGGCGCAACCGTTGCCAACACTCGCGGCACCAGCGAGGAAGGCTTTACCGCCTGACACCGCCGACCGACCGCCGACCCAGCGCCCCGCCGAAAGGTGGGGCGTTTGCCTTTTCGCCGCAGCGCAGCAACCACCCCCAAAATTTTCTCGGGGCCTTCGGCCCCTCCGGCTTGCTGCTACTCCGGCATCACACACGACCACGACCGCTTCGCGGCAAGGGGTTCCACCCCTTGCATCCCCGGCAGGGGCATAGCTGCCCCTTGCATCCCCTGCCCGGTGACCACCATGCGACGACACCGACCACGCCAACCGCTGCCCCACCCGCGCACCAAGCACGACGAAGGAAGCGCCCTGCCCCAGCGTCGAGGAGCACCCACAATCGGGACTTTACTACGGTGAGACTCTACCCACGCTTTTCAAGCGAAATACAGGAGACTGAAAATGCAAGATCAGCAATTCCCATATCATCCTGACTATGGGCTACCAAACGATCATCGAAGCAAGGCTGTGCTTTTGTCGATTCAGTATGGCGTCAAACGTGCGGCTACTGAATGCAACGTGAGCATATCAACAATCTACAAATGGCGGGCCGATATGGGCCTTATCAAGCGGAGAGAAAATCATGCGTGAACCTAAAGTCATGAACGTAATCTGCAACAAGCAAGGTCTGTTCTGGTCATCAAGTGATGGCTGGGTGGACTTCGATAGTGCAGATCGCTTCACCACAGAAGAACGCAATGAAATCGGAGACGATCACCTTCCCTTGTTCGACGCCTACTGGGCAACGGACGTAACCACTATCCTCAGAACGGAGCATTAACATGTTGGACATGAGCAACAACGACTACAACTTCCCCGTGGAAATGCAGCCAATCTATGATCGGTTTGGCAACACCATTCCTGAGCAACGCTGTGTCATGCGGACCGATACCAACGAGGTGCTTGGTGTGCATGGCTCTCGCTATCAGATCGTTCAGCATGACGATGTTGTGAGCAGCCTGATGGATGCACTCAAGACTGCAAACATTAGCCAAGACTACACCACCAAGTTCACTGTCGCTGAAGGTGGCCGCAAGTTGCGCGGTGAGATTCTCTTCAACGACCTGACTGTCCAGCCAAAGGTGGGTGACTACGTTAAGTTCCGCATCAGCTTCTTCAACAGCTACGATGCAAGCTGGGCATTCAGCCAAGCAGCAGATGGCCTGCGCTTGTTCTGCCTAAATGGTTGCACCACTCCAGAACATGCAGCCGTGTCTCGCTTCAAGCACACGCAATCCATCAACATCGAAGGCTCAGCCACGAAGATGATGATGGGCCTCGACACCTTCATGACTCAGCCTGATCGCTGGCGTCGATGGATGGCAACGCCTGTTACTACTGACATGGCAGAGACGTTCTTCAAGGCCACTGTTGCCAAGGCATACACGCAGCAACAGGCTGGCAAGACCAACGAGAAGCAGCTTGAGCGTTTACTTTCTATCTATGGCACCGAGGCTGACAACTTGGGCGGCAACAAGTGGGCCTTGTATAACTGCCTGACCTACTGGGCTAGCCACACCTCTGATCTAAAGAATCCTGAAGTGGCTCGTCGCAATCGCGAAGATGCAATTACCAAAGCAATGCAACATAAACTCTGGGGAGAAATGGCATGACGACTATCGTTTCAAAGCACAAGATCACAACGCTTCGACAGTATGTGAACAGGTTCAATGACTTCACTGTCTATATGTTTGTTGGGATTGATGCGCGAGGTGAACAGACTTGCGTAGAGTTTTATCAACATGATGAAGACCCAATGGTTCACGAACCAGTTCAATACAAAGACTACAGATCGGAGGACAAGAAACATGAAGATGTCACGCCAACACTTTGATTTCATTGCAGATACGGTCGGCCCCATGGTGGGCTGGCCGAGTCAGCTTCATGACTTGGCAGATAAACTTGCAAGCTCAAACCCTAAGTTCAACCGCGAGAAGTTCATCAGCCGTGCAACCAATGCTTGGGAACAGGAGCATAAGTTCATCTATGACCAGCCAATCGACGACGAAATCGTATTCTGAGGGGTGGATCGACTGCCCTGAATGCAATGGTGCAGGCGAGGTAGAAGTAGAACACTACTCTCGCATGTCAGCAAGCGAACCATACGGAGACATCTATGCCACAAATGAAGTGTGTGAGTGTTGCCATGGGAATGGATACATCCGTGACCCTGACGACGAGACCTGATGGTGTGTATGTGTGGCAGAATGGCCATCTTATTGGCTACCTTCCTGCCACTTCATGCCTCAACTTTGTTCGGCAAATCTTGAACGAGGTTGACATATAGCTGCGAGTATGCAGTTATCCCGGCATGAAATCATACATCACCATACTCAAAGAACGTGCCGAAGAATGTGGGCTGACCTTGCTCAAAGCATTCAAGGCTGCGGACATCCCGACTTCCACTTACTATCGCACCATCAATGGTGACACAGAGCTTCGCCATGAAACCGCAGCGAGGGTAATGCAAGCCATTGAGAAACTTTACGCACTTCAACAAGCCCGTTCGCATTCCGAGCAGCTACGAGGACTTGGTGTTAAGGTTAATAATCGCACGATCAGAGCGCGGTTTAAGCCAAGAAGCACTAGCTGATAAGATCGGATGCACTGTCTCGCTGATCCACAAGTGGGAGCAACACAAGCGGATACCCTCTGGGTTCATGCTGATGTGCTGGCTTGATGCGCTCGACTACGAAATCGAAGTCTTACCCAAGAGTTGAATGCGGTGCCTGCTTTCAGCAGACCATAGATTTTGTGGCTCAAATGGTGACAGCCACAAGCTATGGGTTGCTGTGCATGGACTGCTATAGGAGTGGAAGATGCCCAACAAAAACAAATCAAAAGGAACCTATCACGAAAAGTGGTTGGTCGATTGGCTTACCGACAGAGGATACAA
>Ga0315903_10001413_pt1 | contig 36399 bp, 37 predicted proteins | sample LakEriMetagenome_7_FD_203524 | JGI IMG/M metagenome (GOLD analysis project Ga0315903, IMG submission 203524) | Freshwater fungal communities from buoy surface, Lake Erie, Ohio, United States - Buoy 2 MA119 | ecosystem: Environmental > Aquatic > Freshwater > Lake | place: USA: Lake Erie, Ohio...
GGCGGCGAAATCACACACGCCGGCCTGCACCGGAACAGCCAATTCTTCGGCGACAAGTTGCGTGAGCGAGAGCATATCTTGTGCCTTAGCCGCCTTTATCGACGCTTGTTAAGCGGCCAGTTTCAAGAACGGGACGGGCGGTGTCGAACGAAGAACAATTGGGCTGCCGCGATGGGCCTGAAATACTTCGCCGTCCAGAACAACACTGCTTTGTTCACTGTCGATGCGGATAACGTCACCTTGTTGGAAATGCACGCCGCTCATTGGGGTTTGCCCTAATTTGCCCCGTAGCGACGCGGCGATCATTTTAAGCATGGCCATTGGTTTTTGGTCCACCGCTAGAAATTTCATCAGCCCGCGTTGTTTCTCATTGCCAGCCTGGCCGCCCAATAACAGCTTTTCCAAGGTCGTCACAATCAGCACGGAAAATGTGCCATGTAACTCACCATTGCGGATGAACGATATGCTGACGGGTTTGGATCGTTGGGGCAGGAAGCTTGCCGGAACACGAACAATTGTCGAAAACAAAACGGCAATTGCGGTCAAAAAATGGCTCAGTCCATTGGGCAGGCCCAAGGGGTAAATTTTGTGCCGACAATATAATATCGTTTCGGCAAGCCCTGCGCCGCCCAAAAACATGCCCAGCACCGGACGCGCGCCTTCGCTGCCATCGCTCAGGGCAATGAGTTCGCGGACCACGATATGCTTAGACAGGTCGCCTTTTGCGACTTCAATAATCCGCGAAAGCGCCTCCAATGGGTCGCCTTCTGCGCCCAAGTCCAAAGCGATGAGGTTCGTCTTGCCATTGGGCAATACAGCCACTGGTGGCGGAGTGCCTTCGAAATGGCCGCCATGATACAGCTCGGTCAGGGCGGATTGAACCGTACCATCGCCGCCGTTGATGACTAACACCTTGGGTTTGACACGCGCAATCATCTCCAAAGCTTTGGCAATCTGCCCGATCTCCTCGACCTCATAATGGAATATATCCGGATTTTTGGCGCAATAGGTGCGAACGGCCGGCAACATAGATCGGTTGCCAGTTGAATTCGGGTTCGAAAGGAGCGCCACTAAAGCCAAATAAATACCCTCACATATATTTCAGATTGACGGTAATGCGCGTAACGCCCGGCCCGGCTTGGAAAGCAACCTTGTGAACTGACGGCCTGCCCAAATTCAAAATACTGATGCTTGGGTTGTTGGAAAAACCGCCACCGTCTTGGCTAATGTCAGTCTTGCCATTGCCATTGCGATCATGCCGGACAGCGATGCCATATTTGCCTTCGGCAGGAACCGGGATACAGATATTCATGCTGCCTTCATTGGCGGGGCTTTCGACACGGTGCAGCCAGCGGCCCTTTGCCAACCATGCACCGGGGATTGCAGGATAGGACTGAACGCGGATTTTTCCACTCGATTCCTTAACGCCGCGTACATGAACGAGCACAGCCGGCCCATTGCCCGACGTGCATCGTGACATATCATTATTTAGTTCTTGGTTGGCCATAGAGGGACCGGAAACCAGCACCAGGCCAACCATAGCCACAAGAGCGACACATTTCTTCATCTCAATACTCCTGGAACTTCCATGTCTGTGATCCGCACTTTTTTCGGATAGCATCGATATTGCTCCTGAACCTGTAACCGTCTATCGGGTGAGTTTGCGGCCAAATTAGGGTGACAGGGCGACCATAAGTTGAAATTTCTAACTGCCACTGACCGCTACATCTTCCGGCTGGTAATGTTGCCGCTGCTTGCGACCCTCGCAATTGCCGCATCCTTATTGCTGCTGGAAAAGATGCTGAACCTGTTTGATTTTGTGGCAGCAGAAGGCGGACCGGTCAGCGTCGTGTGGCGCATGCTTGCGAACCTTGTGCCCGAATATCTTTCCTTGGGTATCCCCATCGGTCTGCTTCTTGGTATTTTGCTGGCCTTCCGCCGATTGGCAACATCTTCAGAACTCGACATTTTTCGCGCAGTGGGCATGAGCTATTTTCGCCTGTTGCGTGTCCCATTCATGCTCGCAATCGCCCTTGCCGCCGTCAATTTCGCGATTGTTGGCTTTATTCAACCAAGTTCGCGTTATTTGTATGAAGAGCTGCGCTTTGAACTTCGTTCAGGTGCCTTTGGCGCGAAAGTGCGGGTGGGTGAGTTTAACAATGTCGGTAAAAACCTGACCATCCGTATCGACGAAAGTCGGAATAACGGCAATGCACTGTCGGGCCTTTTTGTTTTCGCGCAAAGCAAAAGCGGCCAGACTATTGCAGTAACAGCGGAGCAGGGCCAGTTTCTGCGGACTGATGATCCTGATACGATTTTGCTGCGGCTTAAAAAAGGAACCCTTGTGCATGATGCGCCCAATTATACATCGCCGCGGGTGTTAAGCTTTACCAGCCATGACATCCCCATTCCGTTGCCAAAGATTGAAAATTTCCGCACTCGTGGTGGCAAGGATCGTGAATATCTTATCACTGAGCTGGTACAAATCGGCTTGGATGCCCAGAAACCGGCGCTTGATCGCAATCGTGCTTGGGCCAATTTTCATTTCCGATTGGCGGAAGTCGCCATGATGCTGTTGCTCCCATTGCTTGCATTGGCATTGGCGATCCCGCCGAAGCGATCAACGTCGGCACTTGGGGTGTTCTTGTCAATTGTGATGGTGGTGACCTATCACAAGATTAATGAATATGCCGAAGGCGTGGGCGGCATGGGCATCGTTGACCCCTTCATTGCCTTGTGGGTGCCATTCTTGCTCTTTGCAGCACTTATCCTGTGGATGTACCATATCATCGCGCATGTACCGGGCGGGCAACCGATTGGCGCGCTAGAGGTATTTGCTACAAAAAGCGGCAAATGGGTCAAACGCATATTCCGGTTCGGCCGAAAATCGCGGCTGGCGACCATTGGCATGCCAGCGCCATCGGCGGAGACATAGACCGTGCATTTTTTCCCGTCACGTAACATTACCATATATATGGCAAAGCTGTTCATCATTCGCAGTTTTGCCGTGTTGATGATGCTCGTTCTGATATTGATGACGCTGGATCTACTTGGTGAAAGCGGCAAAATCCTCTCGGTTCCTGGGAATGACCAAGGCGATGTACTGCATTATATTTCGATGCGTGCGCCACAGATTATTGCACGATTTCTGCCTTTCTCCGTATTGCTTGGAACCTTGATCACTTTTGCAGGGCTAAGCCAAAACAGCGAAGTGGTGGCGATGAAAGCAGCTGGATTATCGGCGCATCAAATTTTGGCGCCTATGTTTGTTGCCAGCTTGGGTGTCGCGCTAATATCCTTTGTTTTCAACGATACTGTAGTTGCGCCCAACACTGCGCGATTGAAGGCATGGCAAACGGTGGAATATGGCGCGGTGGCACCCGATAGCAATGCGCGCAACAATATATGGGTGCGTGAGGGCGATGATCTTATCAAAGCCGGCAATGTCCTTGGTTCTGGCGATGACACCGTTCTGGAAGACGTGCGGGTATATCTGCGCGCCAATGGCGGGTTGCGACAAGTGATCACTGCCACCCGCGCGCGCTATACCGGCGATGCTTGGCAACTTGAAAAGACACGTTCGTTTAATGTGGCGACAACAACCGAATCGCGCGCCGAAACCCTCATCATCGGTAAAGATATCACGCCCGACAGGTTCAATGTGGTCAAAGTCGATGGCGACAGCCTTGCCTTCCTGCCGCTCATGCGCGCAATTAACGATCTCAAGGCCGCTGGGCGCCGCACGGATAACCTTGAAGGCATATTATGGCATAAGCTATCCGGGCCCTTGTCCACATTATTGATGCCGTTGCTGGGCGCAGTGGCGGCCTTTGGCCTTGCCCGATCCGGCGCGCTCTTTTTACGGGCGGTCATCGGCATGGCCTTGGGCTTCACCTATTTTGTGGCTGACAATTTCGCTTTGGCCATGGGTAATCTCGGCGCTTATCCGCCATGGATTGCGGCATGGGGGCCGTTTTTGTTGTTCTTCTTGATAGGCGAGACGGTTTTAGTCCGCACCGAAGAATGAACAGCGCAGGTCGCATAAGGTTTCAGGGATAGCATATGACAGATATCTATATTCGTCCGGTTTCGACACAGGCTGACAAGCAAGCCTTTGTCGACCTGCCTTTCCGCTTATATGCGGACGATCCGAACTGGGTGCCGCCCTTGAAAAGCGACGTTATGGCGACGATTACACCGGGCAAAAACCCGTGGTTCGAACATGGCGAAGCACAGTTGTTTTTGGCCGAGCGGAACGGACATATTGTCGGCCGCATTTCGGCGCATTTGGATTATCTCGCTTTGGCGCAGCCTTCGGAACAGGGCATGGGGCCCGGCGTCGGCAATTGGGGATTTTTCGAGGCTGAAGACGCCGAAGTGGCAAAAATCCTCATCGGAACCGCAGAAGCCTGGCTGCGCGACAAAAAAATGGTCCGCGCACTTGGGCCATTGAGCCTATCAATATGGGAAGAGCCAGGATTATTGGTGCAGGGCCATGACCACCCCCCAACGGTACTGATGGGGCATCATAACCCGGCTTATGGCGCGTGGATACAGGCGGCGGGCTATGCGGGTGTCAAAGACCTGTATACCTATCACATACCGCTTGATGTTCCGTTGACGCCCCTTGTGCAACGTATCGTCGCGTCGGGTGAACGCAATGAACGGATTGTCATTCGCAAGGTCAATAAGGCCAATTTTGATGCCGAAGCGGCCATCATATTGTCGATATTGAATGATGCATGGAGCGGAAATTGGGGTTTTGTGCCCATCACGGATGCCGAAGTAGCGCATACCGGCAAGCAGCTTAAGCCCATCGTGTTTAACGATTTGATCCGCATTGCCGAGGTTGATGGAGAGCCTGTGGCATTCATGATGACATGGCCAGATATCAATGAGAAAATTGCGACTTTCGGTGGATCATTATTCCCGTTCAACTGGGCAAAATTGCTGTGGTGGCTCCGCGCCCCCAAGGTCCGCAGTATGCGCGTGCCGTTAATGGGCGTGGTCAAGAAATTTCAGGCAACACGATTGGCCAGCCAATTGGCGTTCATGATGGTCGCCTATATTCGCGAAGCATCGACACGCACATTTGGTGCCTCGCGCGGCGAATTTGGCTGGGTATTGGACGACAATGGCCCGATGCAGTCCGTGGGCGAGGCCATGAATGGCGAGATTAACAAGGTTTATCGCATTTACGAAAAACCGTTGTGATAGCGTGCCCAAAAAATGTCGCTGTCCTCTGCCTAGCGTTTGATGGCATCACCCACCGTAACGAACAGCATGACCGCCGCAAATGATGTAAGCATACCCATGAAAAGGGCGACGGCGGGAATTTGAATGACGTCCATGTCGGTTTCCTTCAGTTGAGAAGGCCCTTATGGCGCCGGACATGCCTTCATGCTTTGATCTGAGTCAAATATCCAACAATCGCGTGCATCGGCAAATCCCCATAAATATGGGGGAAAAGCGCGCCGCCGCGCGATGGCTCCCATTTGATTGCATCTTTCAGCGCGGTTAAATCCACCTCGGCAAGCACAAGGCCCTCTTGTCCGGCAAAATGCTTGTCCAACGTGCCCTGAACCTGATCTTGGGTCGACAAATGGATATAGCCATCCGCCAGATCGACAGGTGCACCGTGAAAGACGCCGTCCGCTTCAAACTGCGCCCATTGCGCGGCGGTCAGGATTTTGAAGGCGGTGGCGGGTTGCGGCGTGGTTTCCATGCGCCATCCATATGCATAAAGCTGCACGATCTGCACCAAAATATAGCCTGATATGTAAAATATGATATCATAGGACGGCAGGGTCCGAACGTCTGCGGTCTGTGCGAAGCATTTCGCATCTATCCGGCGCGCTGGTCTTGCTGACATGCGCAAAGGTCCAGTGCACATATGTTTCGCTTTCTCTCGTTTCGGCTGATGCTGCCGGCTGCCATTTTTTGTGGAGCCATGCCCGCCACCGCCACCGCCACCGCCGCCGCCACCGTCACCGATACCGAAACCGCCGCCTTCAGCATTTGCAAAAGCGGCGGGGGCACGAACTGCGTCGTGGATGGGGATACGATATGGTATCGCGGTAGCAAGATCCGCATCGCCGATATCGACACCCCCGAAACCCATCAACCGCGGTGCGCGGCGGAGGCGGCGCGCGGTGCCGCGGCAACACGGCGGCTACACCAACTTGTCAATGCTGGCCCCTTCAGCTTGCAAAGCATTAACCGCGATGAAGATCGCTACGGCCGCAAATTGCGCATATTGACGCGTGGCGGCCAAAGCTTGGGCGAACTATTGGTCGAAGAAGGCCTTGCGCGTTATTATGCAGGTGGCCGCCGCAGTTGGTGCTGACTAGCCCTATCGCCGCCCCAGGCGCGCGCGGCTTGTCATAACGCGTCCGTCAGCATCCAGCCCCCCGCCAGCACAAAGGCACAGACCTGCAGTATCGCAATCTGGTGGAGGTGGCTGGAAAAAGGCTGCTTGCGCGTCTTGTGCCGGAATAAAGCGCGACCGGCATAGGCACCGATGGTGCCGCCCAAAAATGCCCAAGTCAGCAACGCCCCTTCGGACACACGACCGGCCCCCGCCCCAGCGCGGATCTTGTCGACGCCGAACAGCAGGAAGGTGATCAGGTTGACCAGCGCAATCAGGCCAAGCGCATTGGGCAGGGTGAGGAGGGTGTTGAGGGGCATGCGTGCATAATGGCAGGAGGCGGTCAAGGAGAGGCTAAAAGGGGTGAAATGACTAGTGTTTGAAAACGGCTGATCGGTGCCAAGCGAGAAAATCCGGACGAGGCGCAAAAGCAGGATCGGCTGGCAAAAGAGCCTGAAGTTCTGGACGCAACAATCGTTCGATACATTCCAAATCGTTTACATGCCGGGAAATGCGAATCGTACTATCGTCTTCAAGGGTCAACAGACCGCGGTCGAACATCCAATGCACAGTCCGTGAGAGTGCAATTCCGTTGTTGATGCTATCCGGCCCTTTGGCCTCGACGGATTTGATATGCGCCGCCTCAACTTCTGCCTTACCTCCACCGTTGATGAATTGAAGCCCAGTAAAAGCGCAGCGTTTGTCATATGCACTGACAACAGCCGCGCGAAACGCAGTGTCGCGGGCAGTGCGACTGGTTAAGATTTTCCGGCGTTCATCACCGTCGCTAAACAGAAATGGGGTGCGAACATCGGAAAGGCTATTGTCCGATTGTGCGGCGAACTGAGCTGCGGATTGAAATGTCTCGTCGTCTCCAAGGCCTAAGTTAATGATCCGGACGAAGTCAGCCGCGTCGAGCGTCCGCAAAGCAGCCTGTGCATTCCTAAGGCCGGCTTCAACAAGCTCTCCATCAATCCGATGCGGGACCGGCTTCGGAAAGTCGATATAGTCGCCCTTGCGGATAAGCGCGAGATAATGGTCGGGTCGTGACGGATCAGGAATAATTTGCTCAACAAAAGCAACAGCGTAAAATTCCCTACCACCTGCTTTTAGCGGTTCGTAGTAAACTGCCCAGTCACCAACAATTTGAGCTGCGCGAGACAGATAAATTTTGGGAAATTGATAGCGTTCGTCAGGCTTATCATCATAGTGCGTGTCGCGGCGATGAACGAATACCCCAGCCATCCTAAAACATTATGGTTATTATGTTTAAAAGACAAACAGTTATTGTTTGTATTATTTAGTAAAAGGCATCTCTCAGATCCTGCCGGAGTTCATGTGACGCCTCGCAAATACTGGTTTTATGATGATGGTGGCTCGAGTTGAGGTCGGCCTGCAGCTGCACGTGCTTCACGTCGCTCAATAGCTTCTCTTGCATTTTCCGGAAGTTGAGCAAAAATTGAATCAACATGTGCGGGTTCGGAAATTGCTTTATCAATTACAAAATTTATTATTCGAAATAGGCCGATTGAAATTTCTCGATTGTCGTCCAAGTTAATTTCACCAGGATGGACCGCATTGTTGCCGACAACACGCAGGATATCCATTGAGTCACGGACGCGACGGCCAAGGCCGAACTCATCGTACAAATGCTGAATGTCATTGTTTATGTTATCGCCGGATGCCCCCAAATGAACGCAAAGTTTTTGGAGGCAAAGTCGAAGAATTGCCGCGCTAGCTCTCGGAGAGCAGTTATGTATCTGACGAGCTTCTTCATAGTCTGCTCGCAACCCGTCAGGAAAATCTGCGGATGCTTCTGGCGCAACGCTAACGTGGGGCCACACCATCTCTCGACATTTCCATATCAACTTCTCCTGACACGCGTCGCATTTAGAAAGCCAAATTTGATCTTCCGTGACATCAAAACTTGATGTCGCGCCCAGAGTATTTGGAATATAGGTCCCCAATACTTGACCCCACGTTTGCCGTGCGAACTGACGGCAGTGAGGACAGACGAAAAGCGTGGCCAAAAACCGTGGAGTTATATCGTCGGCGGCTGACTTCATCCCCTACTCCCCAGTTACCCCAGCCCGCGCGAACATATCCACGCAGTCATTTGCGGCTACCAGCTCAATGCCGATCTTTTTTTGCGGATGTCTAAACTGTTCCATATTTCGTCTCAATCGCCGCGGGGGCCGGCTATGCTCAAGCATATTGTCAAAAATTGTGAAGTCAAACCCGATTTGGCAGTTGTCCACAACGTGCCACTGGCATGGCGCGCAGCGCGCCTCACCCCACCACCACACACCCACCCGCTCAACGGCCGCGGCGTGGCCCCCGCATCCAGACAGACTGCGCACAAAAAACTGCCGCGCCTCTTTGCAGAAGCGCGGCAGCGGGAATGTCTAACGCGATGGCGTATAAATCAGATCATGGAGACTGCTTACTCCGCGGCAACCCCAGCCTGTTCGAACATGTCCATGCCGTCATTTTCGGCGGCTGGTTCAATGTCGGTGATCTTCTTCTTACGGTTGTCGAAGCTGTTCCATACTTGGCCCCAATCGCCGCGTGTCGACGCCTTGCTGTACTCGGTCGCGCGGGTTTCGAAGAAGTTGGCGTGCTCGACGCCGTTCAACAATGGCGCGAGCCATGGCAGCGGATGGTCTTCGACCATGTAGATGGGCTGGAAGCCAAGCTGACCCAAGCGCCAATCGGCGATGTAGCGGATGTAGCGTTTGATTTCCTTGGCGGTCATGCCGGGGACGGGGCCCATTTCGAACGCGAGGTCGATGAAGTTATCTTCCAGACGGACGACCTTCTGGCAGCAATCGATAATGTCTTCCTTCACCGACTTGGTGAGGCAGCCACGCTCCGCGCAGAAGGCGTGGAACAGCTTGGTGATGCCTTCGCAATGCAGGCTTTCGTCGCGGACGGACCAGGATACGATCTGCCCCATGCCCTTCATCTTGTTGAAGCGTGGGAAGTTCATCAGCATCGCGAAAGATGCGAACAACTGCAGACCTTCGGTAAAGCCGCCGAACATGGCGAGCGTGCGGGCAATGTCTTCGTCGCTGTCGACGCCGAATTGGTGGATATAATCGACCTTCGCCGCCATTTCTTCATATTCGAGGAACGCCGAATATTCGCTTTCGGGCATGCCGATGGTGTCGAGCAAATGGCTGTACGCCGCGACATGGACGGTTTCCATGTTGGAAAAGGCGGTGAGCATCATCTTGACTTCAGTCGGCTTGAACACGCGGCCATAATGTTCGTGGTAGCAATTCTGCACCTCGATATCGGCTTGCGTGAAGAAACGGAAAATCTGCGTCAGCAAATTGCGTTCATGGTCCGAAAGCTTCTGCGCCCAATCGCGGCAATCCTCGCCCAAGGGCACTTCTTCGGGCAACCAATGGATCTGCTGCTGGCGTTTCCAGAAGTCATAGGCCCAAGGATATTCAAAGGGCTTGTAGCTGTTGCGCGCTTCTAACAATGACATCGTTTTTTCCTTGGACCTTAATTTTAATATTCTATCGCGATGCTTGCGTGCCTTATTGGCAGGCTAAGCATTCTTCATAATCGGTTTGGGCGGCAAGCTCGATAACCGGCGCTTCTGCGGTGTTATCCGCCTCAACCCCGCCGGCAAAACCGGCACGCTGGATGGACTTCGAACGCAGATAATAAAGCGACTTCACGCCCAATTCCCATGCGCGGAAGTGGAGCATGAGAAGGTCCCATTTTTCCACATCAGCAGGAATATAAAGGTTCAGCGACGTTGCCTGATCGATATACGGCGTGCGGTCCGCGGCCAGCTCGATCAACCAACGCTGGTCGATTTCGAAGCTGGTCTTGAACGTGTCCTTTTCCTCTGCGGTCAAGAAATCGAGATGCTGAACGCTGCCGCCCTTTTCCAATATGCTGTTCCAGACATTGGTCGAATCCTTCGACTTTTCCTGAAGCAGTTTTTCCAAATAGGGGTTCTTGACGATGAAGCTGCCCGACAAGGTTTTGTGTGTGTAGATATTGGCCGGAATTGGCTCAATACAGGCACTTGTGCCGCCGCAGATGATTGAAATCGACGCGGTCGGCGCAATCGCCATCTTGCAGGAGAAGCGCTCCATCACGCCCATTTCTTCTGCATCAGGGCAAGCGCCACGTTCGTTGGCGAGCATCATCGATGCTTCATCTACTTGCGCGCGAACATGTTTGAAGAACTTCATGTTCCAAGATTTGGCAAGCGCGCTTTCAAAGCCGACGCCGCGGGATTGCAGGAAGCTGTGATAGCCCATGACGCCAAGGCCGATGGAGCGTTCACGGCTCGCCGAATATTTCGCCCGCGACATTTCGGGTGGCGCGCGATCAATGAAGTCCTGCAGCACGTTGTCGAGCATGCGCATCACGTCTTCGATGAAGACCTTGTCGCCGTTCCATTCGTCCCATTTTTCAAGGTTCAAGGACGACAGGCAGCATACGGCCGTCCGGTCATTGCCCAAATGGTCACGACCCGTTGGCAAGGTGATTTCCGAACAGAGATTCGATGTCGAAACCTTCAAGCCCAAATCGCGGTGATGCTTTGGCATCGCGTTGTTCACGGTGTCGCTGAAGATGATATAAGGCTCACCGGTTGCAAGGCGGGTTTCTACCAGCTTCTGGAACAAGGACCGCGCATCGACCGTGCTGCGCACTTCGCCTGTTTTGGGGCTGCGCAGGTTGAATTCTTCGCCAGCGCGGACGGCTTCCATAAATTCGTCGGACAGCAATACACCATGGTGCAAGTTCAACGCCTTACGGTTGAAATCGCCCGATGGTTTGCGGATTTCGAGGAACTCTTCGATTTCGGGGTGGCTGACATCCAGATAGCAGGCCGCCGAACCACGGCGCAGTGAACCTTGCGAGATTGCAAGTGTCAGGCTGTCCATAACGCGGACAAACGGAATGATACCGCTGGTCTTGCCGTTGAGGCCAACAGGCTCTCCAATGCCACGGACATTACCCCAATACGTACCAATGCCGCCGCCGCGCGACGCGAGCCAGACATTTTCGTTCCAGGTGTTGACGATACCTTCAAGGCTATCATCGACGGAGTTTAAATAGCAGCTGATAGGCAAGCCACGGCCCGTACCGCCGTTCGACAGAACGGGGGTTGCTGGCATAAACCACAGGCGCGAGATATAGTCATACAGGCGCTGCGCATGCGCCTCATCATCGGCATAAGCCGACGCAACGCGAGCAAACAGGTCCTGATAGCTTTCATCGGGCAGCAGATAACGGTCCTGCAGCGTGTCTTTGCCGAATTCGGTCAACAAGGCATCGCGCGCGGAATCGGTGACGACATTGAAACGACGTACGTCGACAGACTTGCTTGACGCAGGCGCTTTGGCTTCAGCGATCTCGGCCTTTGCCGCTTCAGCTACTTTTTCAAGCATATCTGTCATCATTCCTGCGGTCATGTCGTCGGCCCCTTGGCCCGTATCCCTGAAATCCATTTTAACCTGTAGCTCCATTCATTGCGGCGACCCGAAACTGGCTGTCGGTTTTCCGACATCCAGCGACCAGCTGTATCTTGTTGGGAACCGATGTTCCCATATTGTTCGACTCAGGGCGCGAAACTCCCTCTTAGCATTCTTTGACCTTGTCAGGGGGAGTATTTTGACTTGTCCCCAGCTTATCGACGGGAAACATGCTTCCGCCGACACATTTGTCTACTGAAGCTTAAAGCACAATTTGTGGTAATGCCCCCTGTGGCCAACCGCTACCTATAGTGCCGCATTCATTTTCAGACGCAAGAGGGTAAATACAAAATATTACCCTCCATTCGTCGCTAATGTGATTCCATTCGTCGCACCTTGGCAGGCGGTAAGCACGAGCGACGCGCGGACCTGCTAAGTGAAATGCAGCACGCAAGATGTAAAATGGAGCAAGGCATATTTTTTTATGCCAAAATGAATGTATCGGTTGAAGGCGCATATTCGTCGTTCTGGCTGTGCTTGCAAACTAGGATTTGCAATGACGCTTGAATAGGCGCTCCAGCCCGTTAAGGGGCATGGCATACTTAAAGCGCAGGGGCCTATATGACTGTAATCATCCGCAATGCCGACTTGATAGAGAGCGTGGCCGACGCGTTGCAATATATCAGCTACTTTCACCCAATGGATTATATCCGCGCCTTGGGTGACGCTTATGCGGCGGAGCAATCACCGGCTGCAAAGGACGCCATCGCGCAGATCCTAACCAACAGCCGCATGTGCGCAGAGGGGCATCGGCCGATTTGCCAAGATACGGGTATTGTTAACGTCTTCGTTAAATGGGGTATGGATTGCCGATTGGAGGATACCTCTGCATCCTTACAAGACGTAATCGACGAAGGCGTCCGCCGCGCCTATCTACACCCTGAAAATAAGCTGCGTGCCTCTGTACTTGCAGACCCAGCCTTCACGCGGCGCAATACCAAGGACAATACGCCGTGCGTCCTACATGTCGACCTCGTCCCCGGTTCCAAAGTGTCCGTTGATGTTGCTGCCAAGGGTGGTGGCAGCGAGAATAAGTCGAAGTTCAAGATGATGAATCCGTCAGACAATATTGTCGATTGGGTCGTGGAGATGCTGCCGCAAATGGGCGCTGGCTGGTGCCCGCCCGGCATGTTGGGCATCGGCATCGGCGGCACAGCGGAGCATTGCGTGTTACTGGCTAAACAAGCGTTGATGGAGCCTATCGACATGGGGCAATTGAAGGTGCGCGGACCGCAAAACGACATTGAAGCCATGCGCATTGAGATTTTTGACAAGGTCAATGCGCTTGGCATTGGCGCGCAAGGGCTTGGCGGACTTTCCACCATCCTGGATGTGAAGATCATGGATGCGCCATGCCATGCGGCAGGTAAGCCCGTTGCTATGATCCCCAATTGCGCCGCCACACGTCACGCGCATTTCACGCTGGATGGCGCTGGCCCAGCCTATCTTGAGGCGCCAAAGTTGGACGAATGGCCCGAGGTGGATTGGAAACCCGACGCAACGGCAATCCGGGTTGATCTTGATACGTTGACGCCTGAGATTGTGGCTGGTTGGAAACAGGGCGACCGCTTGCTTCTAAACGGTAAGATGTTGACTGGTCGCGACGCCGCGCACAAGCGCATTGCCGATATGCTGGCCAAGGGGGAAGAACTGCCCGTCAGCTTCAAGGGCCGCATGATCTATTATGTTGGACCAGTTGATCCTGTTGGCGAGGAGATTGTTGGGCCAGCAGGACCCACCACCGCCACCCGCATGGACAAGTTCATGGACATGATGCTTGAGCAAGGCCTGCTCGCTTGTGTCGGCAAGGCCGAACGCGGTCCGGCGGCAACGCAAGCCATTGCCAAGCATAAGAGCGCTTATCTTATGGCCGTTGGTGGCGCTGCCTATCTCGTCGCCCGCGCCATCAAGGGCAGCACAGTCGTCGGCTTTGCAGATTTAGGCATGGAAGCCATTTACGAATTTGAAGTGCAAGACTTCCCCGTAACCGTTGCTGTCGATAGTGATGGCAACAATGTCCACCAGCTTGCGCCTGCTTATTGGCAAAAGCGCATTAAGGATGAAGGTTTGTTGCAGGGGGGGCTAAACCCTGGGTAATTACTGACTGCGCATTTGGGCGTCAATTTGCGCCTGAATTTCTGGCGGTAGACCTTCTGCAGCGCCGCCAGCACTGCCCTGCTGTTGCTGCATTTCCTGCATCTGCTTTTGCATTGCTTCAATTTCAGCGCGCGACTTGAATTCGAGCAGCTCGACATCGAAGGTCAGTTCGCTTCCCCCGGGAATGGCGACTTCGCCTGTTTGCGGGTTGCGCTGATCCTCTGGCCCATAACCAAGATCAGCTGGAATCCACAGGCGGTATTTTCCGCCGCGCTGCATAATTTTCAGACCTTCGGAAAAGCCGGGGACTACGCCAGTGACAGGAAAGCCAGCTTGCGGGTTTTGGTCAAAAACGGTGCCGTCCTTTAACATGCCCTTATAGCTTACAAGGACCACGTCATTGTCGGTAGGATTAGGGCCTTCGCCCGCTTCCATAATCTTGTAGCGCAGGCCGGAGGGGGTCGTCACAACATCACCAAATTCTTGCCGCACATCGCTGGTGCCCCAATAAGCAAGACCGCCGCCCATAGAGAGAACCAACGCAATCGCAGCCCAATATTTTGTGAGCGAACCTTTTTTAAGTGGCTGAATGGGAACGGCAGTGACGGACATAGAAAATTCCTATTGGCTGTGTTGCGCGCTGACTAGCAGAATGCGGCGAGGATTCTAGACACAAAAAAAGCGCCAATAAAAGGCGCTTTCCTTGTTACAGAGTGCAGGCGCTTATTTCGCGCCGTCACGTTCCTGTTGCTTACGCTCCATCTTGCGCGCGCGACGGACAGCAGCAGCCTTTTCACGAGCGCGCTTTTCCGATGGCTTTTCAAAATGACGACGAAGCTTCATTTCGCGATACACACCCTCACGCTGCAGCTTCTTCTTCAGCGCGCGTAGGGCTTGATCAACATTATTGTCGCGAACCATGATTTGCATAAAAAACTCAACTCCGCATCGAATCGGCAAAATGGCTTAAAACGGCCACTTTGAAAGGCTAAAAACGAAAATCGCCGCTATCACAGGCGGCGTGTTGATGTGGCCCCTACCCATGTCGCCTCCAAATATCAAGCGGAAATGGCGCTTTTTGTGGGCTTGGTTGCTGTTTGACGAAGTCGCTTGGTGGAAATAATCGGCTTTGGTCCAATCGCCTAATACTTGCCCTCACGCACTGTTCGTTTCATAATGCAACGCAACTGACGAGCAGGAGAGAGCGCATGGCCACCCAATTAAAGTCAAATAGCAAGTATAGCGAGGCGGAATGGACCGCACGGCAAGAGCTTGCGGCCTGTTACCGGATATTTTCGATGTTTGGCTGGGATGAACTTGTTTTCAACCACATCACGGTCAAAGTACCCGACGAAGATGGGGCGTTTTTGATAAACCCTTATGGCATGCATTTCGGTGAAATTACCGCGTCGAGCCTCATTAAAATCGATATTGATGGCAATAAGATTGACGCCGATAATCCGTGGCATGTCAACAAAGCAGGCTTTGTCCAACATAGCCTGTTCCATCGCACCTTGCCTGACGCACATGCAATTATCCATACGCATACCACGGCAACCGTGGCGGTGTGCAGCCTTGAGGGCGGCTTGCAAGCGGTGAACTTCTACGCGTGCAACTTCATGGGGCAGTTGGCCTATCATGACTTTGAAGGCGTCACCGTGCGCGAAGAAGAGGGGGTTCGGTTGGTCGAACATCTCGGCGACAAGCGGATCTTGATGCTGCGCAACCATGGTCCCGTCGTGATGGGCAAGACGCTTCCCGATGCCTTTATAAAATATTGGGCGCTCCAACGCGCGTGCGAGCATCAGATGGCGACGCTGCAAATGGGTAAGCCGATCACGGTATCGCCAGAGGTGATCGCCGTTCACCAGCGCGATTTGTACATGGCATCGCCCCCAGGTGGATCAGGCCGAGTAGAATTTGACGCGATGGTGCGCAAGGTCGACCAGATCGACAAAAGCTGGCGGGATTAACTACTGCCCGAGACGAGCGCATTAAGAGGGGATTGATGACCAAATTCACTGTCAATGACCGCCCAATTCAGTATAAAATGGATCCGCAAACGCCCTTATTGTGGGCGCTGCGCGATGCGTCCAACTTGACGGGCACCAAATATGGCTGCGGCATTGGCGATTGCGGTGCCTGCATGGTTGAAATTGATGGTGAAGCCATCCGCTCATGTCTTGTGACTATCGCAGAGGCAGAAGGGCGCTTTGTCACAACGATTGAGGGCCTGAGCCGTGACCGGAGCCATCCGTTGCAACAGGCGTTTGTGGCCGGCAATGTTCCACAATGCGGCTTTTGCATTTCCGGCGTCATCATGGCGGCGTCGGTGTTGCTGAAGAAAAACAACAATCCCACCGATGCCGAAATTGACTTGGCAATCACCAATCTTTGCCGCTGTGGAATTTACCCACGGTTGCGTGGCGCGATCAAACGTGCGGGCCGTGTCATGCGCGGCGAAGAACGCATTGCCGCCGCGCCGCCGCCCGGCATTACGCCTGAGGATGCGGCGAGGGCAGTCCCAGCTTTGACGGTGACGAAATAAGGTCTTAACCCTCTAGCTCAATATCCCAGTACAACCAGTCGTGCCATGTTTCATGCAGATGGTTCGGCGGAAACGCGCGGCCTCTGTCTTGCAATTGCCAGCTTGTAGGTCGGATGGCTGCCATATTCAGTTGCATATGCGCCTGCTTTGGCGTGCGACCACCCTTTTTAAGATTGCAGTGGAGGCAGGCGGTGGTGACATTCTCCCAGCTTGTAATGCCGCCCAAGCGACGTGGGACGATATGGTCAAAGGTTAAATTGTCAGCCGATCCGCAATATTGGCATTCGAACTTGTCGCGCAGGAACAAGTTGAAACGGGTGAATGCAGGATATTCCGACGGCTTCACATATTGACGCAGCGCAATCACCGACGGAATTTTCATGTCCAAATTTGGACTATGCACATGCCGATCATAGTTGGAGACAATGTCGACCTTGTCGAGGAAAACGGCCTTAATCGCTGTCTGCCAAGGCCAAAGGCTCAATGGATAATAGCTTAATGGCGTGTAATCCGCGTTCAGTACAAGCGCAGGGCAATTTTCCGGGTGCCTTGCCCGGCCCGCAGCTTCGAAAGTTCCGGTATGCAACATCAGTCGAACCCTACTCCCCTTTTGTCAAACATGCTTTAAGCTTATTTGCGTTACAGCAATCTGACAGCCGCCAACCTATTTGCACATATTGTGGCGTCAATAGGTTAAAGCTACCGAATGTGGTATAATTGGGGATAATTTTTTGACGGCCTTAGAATTCATTTATTCCTACTTCGGCCAGATCGTGGAACCGAAGGGCAAGGTGGTCACCAGATTTGCCCCGAGTCCCAATGGGCAGTTACATTTGGGTCACGCCTTTTCGGCGCTATGTGCCCATGAATTTGCGCGTGCTTTTGGCGGTCAGTTTCGCCTTCGCATTGAGGATATTGACGGTACGCGCAGTCGACCCGAGCATATCCAAGCGATCCTTGCTGATATGCAGTGGCTTGGCCTTGCGCATGACGGTAAGGTGCAGTTCCAATCGCAGCATACCGCCCGTTACGTGGCTGCGCGTGACCGGCTAGTTTCCGCTGGCTTATTATATCGCTGCGGTTGCACCAGAGGCGACATATCCGAAGCCTTAAAGCATAAGCCTGTGCCCCATGGCCCCGACGGTCCGCATTATCCGGGCACCTGCCGGGAGCTGCCCTTTGCAGGAGATGGCCCATATAGTTGGCGTCTCGACACTAAGAAGGCCGCCGACTTGGCTGGCCCGCTTATGTGGACGGATTTGACGGCGGGGCAGCAATTTGCTGACCCGATAGCTTTTGGTGATGTTGTTTTATGGCGCAAAGATACCCCGGCATCTTATCATCTCGCAGCGACCGTTGACGATGCCGCAGATGGTATAACCTATGTCGTGCGCGGCAAGGACCTGTTTGCCTATACCGCCATTCATCGGCTGTTGCAGACATTGCTCGACTTGCCGGAGCCGGTCTATTGGCATCACCCGCTCTTGCTGGACAGCGCGGACGAAAAATTGGCCAAGAGCAAATCGTCACCCGCTTTGTCCGTTCGCCGTTTGGCAGGTGAAAGTTCAGCGGAACTTATGGATAATTTGCGTCACCGAATGCTTCCGCTTGGAATTTCCTTATCTGATGCTTAGATAAGGGGCACAGGGTATTGGCCCTGAACAAGGACTTCTCCCGATGACTATATTGTTGGTTCTCCTCATTATTGGTGCCGCTGGTGCGGTGGCCTTCGCGTTAATCCGCGGATTGCATGCTTTTGCCAATTTGCGTCCGGCTGACGTTGATGAAGCAGGCCTGCCAAAATCGCTAGCGGTTCAGAACAAGATGATGTTTGCCCGTGTAAAATGGCAAGCGATCACAATTGTGCTCTTGGCCATATTGGTGATCGTTGCCGGATCGCAATAAGCAAAGCGATCATGGTTAAGCTCAACAAAATTTACACGCGGACTGGCGACGATGGCACGACAGGTTTAGTTGATGGCTCACGTGTGTCGAAAACGGCGTCACGATTGCACGCGATTGGCGAAATCGACGAAGCCAACTCCGCCTTGGGCGTTGCGATCCAGTCCTTGGTCACAGACGAAGGTGACACGCCGTTGGTTCATGAACTGCGTCGGATCCAAAATGACCTGTTTGATTTAGGCGCAGATGTTGCCACGCCGGGAGAAAGCTTTGAGCCTTCGCCGATGGAATTGCGGATCGCTGCATCACAGGTTGAATGGCTTGAGGCGGCGATTGATAATGCCAATGCGCAACTTCCGCCGCTGACCAGTTTCATTCTACCCGGCGGCAGCTTGCCTGCCGCACAGATGCATATGGCGCGGGTAACCTCGCGTCGGGCGGAGCGTGCACTTGTGGCTGCATCGCTTGATGTGGCAATCAATCCGCAAGCGTTGCACTATCTGAATCGGCTGTCGGACTATCTCTTCACGCTGTGCCGTTTGATCAACGCGACACGTGGCGGTGACATATTGTGGGTGCCGGGCGCATCGCGCTGAAGGTCCATAGACCGTTGTAGCTATAATCTCGAAATGAGCATGCTTTTTGGCTCTTTATGCATTTGAGGCACTCTTAACGCTTGCGCTCGCAAGGTCCCAGTGATTCGATGACAAACTTATAGTCGGCCTGTGCGCGAGCAGTATCTGCATTTGATGCGCCTTCAACGCGGTCAGAAGGCAAAGAGCGCGGTAAGCCGCAAGCGAGGCGATACCACAATAATGTAAAGCGCTGCGGCGCTGTTGCGGATGCGTCAATGACTTCGGCGGTGGAGACGGCCCATTGCTTTTGCTGGCCCGGGCGGCTCAAGATCGTAAGCGATAGCGGCTGTTCATTATCCGTTTTCAAGAAAATCTGCGTTTCGCCTTCCCCCAAAACTGTCCCGGCGCTGTGAAAAGCGCTGCTCACGCTGGCAATACGACGCGGCGCGTTCGCTTGGACAGCCTCTTTCGTGATTGCGCGGACGAGCGCATCGTTCGCTGTGCTAAATAAGGCCAGCGCATTTGGTCGTGCCAACTGGACTTCGCCGGGACGACCAGTCACTTGTCGACCAAACAGATATATGCGCTGTTTTTGGAGTTTGGGAATTTTTCCTTTCGCGTTTTTAGGCGCATCAAGCAGGAAGCGGACGCGCGGGGTGATGCCCCCTTCGCCGCGAATCAGCGCCATGACGTCGGCTTCAACCAGCACGCGTTCCAGCGAAGCCGGGACATCTGCCGATTGTTCAGCGGATAATTTTCGAACATTTCTAACGGTCACATCGACAATGAGAGGCGAAATTACAACCAAATCGGCAATATCTGCATAGCTTGCCTTATCAGCCTCAATCACAAAGGAGGGCGGCAGATCAAGTGGTGCTTGCGCCGATGTTGCCGCGCTGAGGCCTAGTAAAATCAAGCACAAACCCGTTTTTGCAGTAACGAATCGCATTTATTATCCTTTTCTTTGTCCGACTGCGGACCTCTTTTAGGCCTCTATCATATTGCAGGATATTGCCTACCCATCCATGAATTGCGACTTAATCGCAGAAACCGGATTGCTAGGCCCGTAAGGGTTGGCTAATGCGTCGATGAATCGAGCAAAAAAAAGACAGAATTCGATATCGCAGGGGTACATCAGGGGTTTGTTCAAAGCATGCCCACGCAATGTACTGTTTTGTTTTGAAGGTAGGAGAGTTTTTTCCGCATGGCATATGCTGATCAAGATGGGATGACCACGAACCGTATGGTTTCTGTCATCATTGTTATCCTACTTCACGCTTTCCTCGGTTATGCCTTGGTTACGGGTCTTGCGTATGACGCGGTCGCGACCATCAAGGAAAAGATGACCGTCGTAGACGTGAAGGAAGAAGAGCCACCCGAAGAAGAAGAGCCACCACCAGAGCCCGAAAAGCAGATCGAGCCTCCGGTTGTGTCGCCTCCGCCACTGGTTCAAACGGTGACGCCGCCGCCAACGATTCGCACCGTTGCTACGCCGCCACCTTCTGCACCGATTGTGCCTACGGCGGCGCCACCCGCGCCACCCCCACCGGCGGGTCCATCTTCTGAAGCGAGGCCACGTGGTAATCCAGGCAATTGGGCAAACTCGAACGACTATCCGTCGCGCGCGTTGCAGCAGGAGCGTGAAGGCACCACCGGTTTCCGCGTTACGATTGGCGTTGATGGTCGTGTCATTGACTGCGTGGTTACGCAATCAAGCGGCCACGACGATCTGGATGCTGCAACATGCAACAACGTGAAGCGTCGTGCGCGCTTTGAACCTGCCGTTCGTAACGGTGAAAAGGTTCAAGGTTCTTACTCTAACCGTGTTCGGTGGCAGATACCGAAATAATTTTGTGGCCCGGCGAAAGGGGGAGCCTTCGCGCTGGGTCTTTTTTGCTAGATAGTTCTATTTTTTGAGAGGTAGTTAAAATGTCGATTTTGTTTCTGACTGCGGCTGGTGCCGCAAACCCAGATGTGGCCGCACAATTCGGTCTTATCCCTGCACTGAACGAAGGTGGTCCAATTTCATGGTCGATCTTCATCGTCATGGTCATCATGTCGGTTTTCTCGTTCTACATCATGTTCACCAAGCTGTTTGAACAGCAGAAGGTAATGAATCAGTATAAAGAAGCTCGTGCGCAATTCTGGCGCGCTGCAACGCTCGAAGAAGGTGCTGCGAAGCTCGACAAGAATAGCGCATATCGTCAAGTTGTGGACGATGGTATCGCCGCACAAAAGCAGCATGTCCTTTTGACTGATCCAATCGAAGCACATGATTGGCTGCACGGTGCGATGGCTCGTTCGGAAGATTCGATTAACAACAAGTTGGCGAGCGGCCTTCCGTTCCTCGCAACGGTTGGTGCAACGGCTCCGTTCGTTGGTCTGCTTGGTACGGTTATTGGTATCTACTCGGCACTGATCAAAATCGGTATCGCCGGTCAGGCAGACATCGGCAAGATTGCTGGTCCAGTTGGTGAAGCACTCATCATGACCGCAATTGGTCTGTTCGTTGCTGTTCCTGCTGTTCTTGCTTACAACTGGCTACAGGCCCGTAACAAGACTATCGCACGTAGCTTGGCGACATTCTCGAATGATGTACTCGGTTACATCTCTTCGGGTGGCCGCGTGAAGCCTGCCGTTCCTGCAGCTGCAGCACCAGGCAAGCCAGCGCCAGCAGCGGTTAAGAAGTAAGATTGGGTGAGGGCTGCGCTTGCGCGCAGCCCATCCGCCAGCTCGCGCTGGCGCTCGATTTTTGACCCAATTTAGTTAGAGAGGATTGGCCAATGGCAATCAGTTCAGGAGGCGGCGGCAATGATACGCCAATGTCTGACATCAACACGACGCCGCTTGTCGACGTCATGCTGGTGCTCCTCATCGTGTTCCTTATTGCAATTCCGGTTGCGATCCAGACAGTGAAGATGGACATTCCGGTCATCAAGTTTGAACCGACAAAAGCAAAGCGTGAAAATGTTTTGTTGTCAGTGACGACAACTGATGTCGGCGGACGTGATCCAGGTGACCCGGCCTATCAGGGTGCAAACCCTGGAGGTGAGTGCCGTATTTACTGGAATGTTACTCCGGTCGATTCCACGGAATTGGTCGATCGCGCTGCAAAGCATCTGAAGGCTGAATTTGAAAAGCTTGGTGGCGAAGAAGCCGCTGCTGCCGGACAAATCCTGCCTGAAATGTTGCCTGAGGCGCATATCCGTGGTGACATTAACACGCCCTATCGTTGTATCGGTGGTGCAATTTACACCATGCAAATGGCTGGTTTCGCGCGCGTTGGCTTCATTTCGTCGCCATTCGAAAACGCGAATGTCCAGTAAGCAATTTAAGGAGCAATCATCATGGCAATGAGTGGCGGTAACGATGATGGCCAGCCGATGATGGAAATGAACACGACGCCGTTGATCGACGTCATGCTCGTTCTCCTCATCATGCTGATGATCACCATCCCCCCGGTTTCGCACGCCGTAAATATTGACCTTCCGGTCAATGATCCTAATGCACCTCCACCCGAGGTGCCGATTGATCCTGTGATTAACAAGATCATCATTCTGCCGGACAGCACTATTCAATGGAATGGCACGCCTGTGACATTGCAGCAAATGGAGCAATATTTGGTCCGGACCACGTCCATGAACCCAGAGCCGGAGCTTCAGTTTCAGCCTGCCCCAACGGCGCCTTATGACACCGTTGATAAGGCACTGGTTTCTGTGAAACGCAGCGGCATCACGAAGTTTGGATTTGTCGGTAACGAACAATATCGCGTCTTCGGTAAGGCTGCGCGTGACGGTCGGTAGTCTAACGACTTCCAACTAATCGACATTGAAGAGGCGGTGCAGAAATGCGCCGCCTTTTTCTTTGGGTTACGCGCTGCGACGGGGTCTGAAACGCCCGGCCAATGTTTTTGGGTTGGCTAGTGCGATGAAAGTCGAAACGGTCGCTCCAGCTTCAACAACCCGCGTTACTCAAGACAAAACCCCCGTCCCTCCAGCGCAGGCTGGCGCCCATCGCGCCTTTCGTTTTCGACCGACAGAGGTGAGCCTATGCTAGGCCGACTGTATATGGGAGCACACGCCACGTTTAAATGGGCTGTGTAATGCCTTGCAGCCAACATTACTTCCCGCTGGAAAGCCGCGTCATCAATATCGCTGCCCGCTTCGCTTGACGCTTGATGCTCGCCAGATCGACGGTCTCTCCAGGGGCGTGGTCGCCTTTGCTGTAAACGCCAAGCCCTACAAGACCATCCACATCATTGGCTACGAAGCTGATGTCGCCCGCACCGCGCTTCAACGGGTCCAGCACGGGCTGCTCAGCAAGGCCAAGGTCGCGGTTGACGGCATTAAGATTAGCTAGAAGCGCTTTGTTGCCTTCGGTTGGTGCCATTGCAGGGTAGCTTCCCGGATCAAAGCTGATCGTGGCTTTGGTCTTCGGAGCTGATGCGGCAACAATATCAAGCATTTTTGCGCGGACACGCGCGCTTTGCTCTTCAGACAAAGTCCGGAAATCGCCGCGCGCAAGGGCAAGGCCGGGAATGATGTTGGTTTTGCCTTTCGCACTCACGCGGACACCATCATTGTCGAAATTCACTTCCTGTCCGGCCGCGACCAGGCCGACGTTGAATGTCAAATTCTGCTCGGGCAACTCTGTACGAAACCGATGCAGGATTCGCGCAAGTTCAAAAGCCGCGCCATCGCCATAAATGGTGTCAAATATCAGGGAGCTGTGCCCCGTGACACCAGACACTTCCAATTTCCAACTGTTTGATGACCGCCGCGATATAACGCCCATGTCCTTGCCATTCTCAATCGAAAGCCCCTCAAAATCGAGCGCCACGTCGGCTGTTTTTCCCGCTGCGATTAAGGGCGCGCGCGTGACATCAATCGGGTCGCCGGCATCCTCCTCATCGCCTGTCATATGGATTTCGATGCTTGCGTCCTTCAACGTGCCCGCCGCTTGCATCGCGCGCAGGGCAGACACGATGACGACCATGCCGCCCTTGTCATCGCCCGCACCCGGGCCAACCGCTTTATCACCATTACGGACAAAGGTCTGGAACGGGCTATCTGCCTCAAACACAGTGTCGAGATGGGCAATGAGCAAAAGTCTCTTCGTGCCCCTCTTACCTGCCTTTGTCGCGACAAGATGTCCCGAACGTCCGGCCTTGGCCATATCAATCCATTTTACCTTGAAACCCAGAGGTTCCAGTTCTGCCCGCATCATGTCACCGACAGTCTTGACGCCTGGGAAATTCATGGTGCCGGAATTCTGGTTCACCAGCTTTTCTAGTAAGGTGATAGATCGCTCATATTCCGCGTCGACGGTCGCGACCATTTTGGCCTCTGGCGCAGACAATCTGGCATGCGCCGCGGATGAAAAGGCGACAAGGGCAAAGCTGCTGCACAGAATGAGGGCACGGAATTTCATGATATACTCCCGATTAAGACCAGCATGATGTGCCGCGCTTTGCCGATTGAGGCAAGGGCGTTGAACAGGCGGATTTACGCGGGTTCTTTGTCCGACAAAATATGTTCAAGAATGAAATGCGGGACAGTCAGCGTGGATATCAGAATGAAGGCTGTCCTTACGATTCCCAGGTCAGTGGGAACATCGCCTTGAAACAGGAACATCAAAACGCCCAGACCCAATGACAGCGCGAATACCGCGATTATGATAGCGGTCTTTTTCAATGGCGACAGGTTTCCTGTCTCGCGCAGTGCGTCGGCCATGTGCCGCGGCGAATGGAGCCCGCAGAAGAATATCGCAAATGCCACAAGTGGCGGCAGAAATAAGGTAGCTGCGATGCAGGCGAGTACCTCCATCGCACTTTGCGCGTCATCATGCCGGAATGCCCAAAAGGCAAAAACGAGACTGCCCAACGCTGCTGGAACCGACGCGGCACCAAGCAGCGCGGCTATCACCGCGCCATTATAGCTGCCCGTTAACGCTGCGAATATCATTGCGACATCGTCAGGGCTGGCAAGTGCGGGTAATGCTACCAAAGCCCATCCTACCATCATGGCCAGAAACGGGTCGACTCCGTCGCGCCAATCGCGGCTGAAATGGACAATTGAAATGACGAGAAATGAAATCAGTGCAAGCTCAGGCAGTTGGAGCCATAAAAGCACCATGGCGGCTGCACAGCCAAGGTATCCGGCAATTATTTTGGCCTTACCAGAAAACCCCTTTTGCCCGAAATGGGTCGCGGCGATTTCAACGTCGAGCGTTCCGTGCGGTATACCAGCCAGTACGATTGCGACAGCAGCCAACATATTGGCATGCGCGCTGTTAATACCGCCCCAAAAGCGATCAAAGATAACCAGCAGCAGTGTAGCCACCGGCAACGCAAACAGGCGCAACATTCTTGGAAATGTTGCGCCTGCAAAATACGGATATAAGATTGTAATCATATAGGAATGTACGCCGTCGAAGCGGCGTACGTCCAAGTTCTTAACCCTAGACCTTATCGCCGTATTCGGCTTGCGATTTGCGAACTGCGATCATGTAAATCAAGATGCCAACGCCTGCCTTTGCGATCAAGTCAGCGATTGTGTAACCGACTTGTACGCCCACGGTTACGTCCGAACCGCTCAGGTTGGTGTAAGGAATCATATATACGATCGGGTAGAAACCCCATGATGCGAAGGTCAGCAAACGGGCCTTCTTCACGAGTTCACGTACATTTTCTGGCTGGTTGTTGATCGATGCACCAAGGCCGGCGAACAACTGCCACATGATGTAGACGAAAGGAATTGCCGACAATGTGCCCCACAATACGCGGGTTGGGATGTCGGTTGCGATTTCGCCTGGGTAACCCAGGATGATCATCAGCGCCGCTGCGCCGCCGAGCTTGAACGACTTCGAAACAGTTTCGTCTTGGCTCAAACGCATCACGAGGATGAGCTCGATCAATAGCAATGGCACGGTCAACAACCAATCGACATAACGATAAGCGTCGTTAAATGCATAGCCACTGGCAGTTACTACGCCGCCATCGATGGAATATGCACCTTCCCAGCTCTGGAAAATGCGAAAGTAATGATAAGCGGCGATGGCGCAGACCAATCCCGAGATAGTCAATGCCGTCTTATAGGCATGGCCAACTTGTGAACGGCCGAGCCACAAAAACAAAGTGGTTGCTGCCATGGTGGCAAATGTAAATGAAAATGCATTATAGACCAATGAATATTGGCCAAAAGTTAGATTTTCCATGTTTTTCTCCCCCTTTTAGCGATATCACTCGGATTATCGCTAGGTTGAATGTTAACCTATGCTTTAGATGTGTCAACCTATCCTTTATACCATATTTTTCCCTATGTTGCTCCAACCAGTTTGGTAGTTGCCAAAGACTATATGGGCTTTGTAGTACACCGTTTGGTTAGTTATAATACATTGAAATTATTCTGCTTTTCATCATCATGGCCAGCGCCTGGATGTCCTGATCTTGACAAACAGATAGCCTTGGTCGTTGGCATTACGCGTCAGCGCGCTGGCACACCCTTTCGCAAAGCGGTGCTAGTTGCGCCTATTTTTCGAATGGAACGATCTTGCGTTTTTCCTCGGCCCGCAGATCGAACTGTTAGCTGGCGCGCCGGGGTCTTTAAGTAAAGTGTAGAGCAGATGATAAAACGACGCCTCAATCCGTCGACCAATCGCTTGTAACACAGCAATCGTAAAGCGTACCTGAACTAAAAAAAGGCCCGGCAGTCTAACAACCGCCGAGCCTTTAGCACTGATCCAATGCGTTAGGGTCAGTAACTATAATACATATCAAATTCGACGGGGCTTGGTGTCATTTCCCAACGTGCGACATCCTCCATCTTGAGTTCTATATAGCTTTCAATTTGGTCCTTCGAGAACACGTCACCCTTCAACAAGAAGTCGTGATCGGCGGCCAGTGCATCAAGCGCTTCGCGCAGTGAGCCAGCGACAGTTGGGACCTGCGCAAGTTCTGCCGGTGGCAGGTCATACAGGTTCTTGTCCATGGCGTCGCCCGGGTGGATCTTGTTCTGAATACCGTCCAGGCCAGCCATGAACAGCGCCGCGTAGCACAGATATGGGTTGGCCATTGCGTCAGGGAAACGAACCTCGACGCGCTTTGCCTTGGCGCCAGCGCCATAAGGGATGCGGCAAGAGGCTGAACGGTTGCGCGCCGAATATGCGAGCAACACAGGGGCTTCATAGCCGGGAACCAGTCGCTTATAGCTGTTGGTGGTTGGGTTAGAGAATGCGTTAATCGCCTTGGCATGCTTGATGATGCCGCCGATGAAAAACAGGCACATTTCCGACAGGCCAGCATAGCCATCTCCCGCGAAGAGCGGCGTCTTGCCCTCCCATATCGACAAATGTGTGTGCATGCCTGAACCATTATCTTCCTTAATGGGCTTTGGCATGAACGTTGCGGTCTTGCCATATGCGTGCGCCACCTGATGCACGACATATTTGTAGATCTGCATACGGTCGGCGGTCTGCGTCAGTGTACCAAAAGTTAGGCCAAGCTCATGTTGGGCTGCGGCAACTTCATGGTGATGCTTGTCGCATGGCAGACCCATTTCCAACATGGTTGAAACCATCTCACCACGGATGTCCATAGCGCTGTCGACGGGCGCAACGGGGAAATAACCGCCCTTAGCGCGTGGGCGGTGGCCCATATTGCCGCTTTCATATTTCGTGCCGCTGTTGGTTGGCAGTTCGATATCGTCAATTTTGTAATAAGACGAGTTGTAGCTGTTTTCAAAACGCACATCGTCGAACATAAAGAATTCGGCCTCTGGGCCGACATAGACAGTGTCGCCAATGCCCGTGGTCTTCAGATAGGCTTCGGCGCGCTTGGCGGTCGAACGCGGGTCGCGACTGTACAGCTCGCCAGTCGATGGTTCAACAATGTCGCAGAAGATGATCATCATCGGCGTAGCCGAGAATGGATCAACATATACGGCGTCCAGATCAGGCTTCAGGATCATGTCGGATTCATTGATCGCTTTCCAGCCTTCAATCGACGAGCCGTCGAACATCAGACCGTCTTCCAACTCATCTTCGCCAATAACGCCTGCGCACATTGTCAGATGTTGCCATTTGCCCTTGGGGTCAGTGAAGCGCACATCGACCCACTCGATTTCCTCATCCTTAATGCGTTTGATGATGTCTTTGGCTGAAGTGCCCATTTTGTGTTCCTTCTTTTGCTTGTCTTTATTTTGGTGATTTGGATTATTTAGACGGCATCATTATCGCGTTCGCCGGTGCGGATACGCAGCGCGGTCTCAACAGGGATAACGAAAATCTTACCATCGCCAATTCGGCCGGTTTGCGCGGCAGCGGCGATCGCTTCAACAACGCGTTCGGCAAGGCCGTCTTCAACAACAACCTCAAGCTTTACCTTAGGCAGGAAGTCGACGACATACTCGGCACCGCGATATAATTCGGTATGGCCCTTCTGCCTGCCAAAGCCCTTGGCTTCGGTGACGGTGATGCCAGATACACCCACTTCGTGTAGCGCCTCTTTCACTTCGTCCAGCTTGAACGGCTTTATGATCGCTTCGATCTTTTTCATGGCATTTCCTTTTATGGCGCGTGAGGCATAAGCTTCGCGCGCGCGGATGATAGGGCTATTCTATCAAGTATCGTGCCAGATTGAGTGGCGCACAAATCGCCGATTTTTAGGTGAATGAGGCAATGGCACCTGCCTAATTTTTAGGCAGGTGCCAGATTCATGGGCAGCAGATTTTTACTTGGCTGCCTTTTTTGTTCCGCCACTTAAGGCCGCATCATTGGCCTTCGCATAATGCGCACGGCTGACCACATAAGCACGCATTTGCTCCGCTTCTTTGGGGCTAAGCACGCTGCCAAAGCTGACCATGCCATTGCTTTTCAAGATGCCGTCGATGACTACGGATTTCCAAGTTGCCGCATCAGCAATCGTACCGGATTTACGCAGATCAGGCAGTACGCCGTTGCCAACCGCGCCGGGGCCGTGGCAGACTAGGCAATAACGTTGATAGTTTGATCCGCCCGCTGCAATATCGGCTGGCGTCCCAAACTGCTTGGTTGGTTTCCACACATAAGGCGGCGTTTCGGGCAAGGCGGGCAAGGCAACTTTCCCGCCTAATTTAAGCACGATCAAACGCGGCAGGTTTGGCACCGCCGCACTGGTCGCCCCTGCGTAACCAGACACCAAGGGGAAAGCGCCGCCCTTGCTCGTGAGGAACGCCACATATTGCTCGCCATCGACGGTGTAAGTGGACGCGCCAGACAGCACGCCCGATTGCACGTTCAAATTATATAGCTGCTTACCCGTATCCGCAGCATAAGCACGGAATTCGCCCATCGCCGTGCCTTGGAAGACCAGGTTTCCAGCAGTGGTCATTGTCCCGCCATTCCAAGATGCGGGATGGTCAACAGTCCATTTAGCCTTCCCAGTCTTGGGATCAAACGCCACCAATTTACCAGTGGTGGCGGCCTTCACCGCCTTTACGAAATTGACATCATTCGGAAGGTCCGCCGTCGCCATCGCGCCGCCGATGTTAAAGCCAAGCTTTTTGCGCTCCATCTCATTTGGTGCAATTGGCGGGAGATACGCGCCGCCGATATACATGGCTGGAATATAGACCAAGCCCGTTGCCGGGTTAAAGCTCATCGGGTGCCAATTATGCGCGCCAAGTGCCGACGGGTTCGCCATATATAGCTTGCCGGTTTTTTCATAACGCGCTTCTGGGTTTTCAATCGGACGCCCGGTTTTCAGGTCGTAGCCAGTCGCCCAGGTGATGCCGTCAATGAACGGGTCAGCCGAAAGCAATTTGCCATTTAGCCTGTCTATCGTGAAGAAAAATCCGTTTTTGGGTGCGTGGTAAAGAACTTTGCGTTCCTTGCCCCCACGCGTTTCGGTAGCCAAGATGATCGGCTGCGTCGCGGTATAGTCCCAGCTTTCGGCGGGTGTTTCCTGATAATGCCAGACATATTCGCCCGTATCGGGTTTGAGAGCGACAATGGACGAGAGGAATAGATTGTCACCTTCGCCATTGGAGCGAATACCGTGGTTCCACGGGTTGCCATTGCCAACGCCGAGATACAGTTGATCAAGTTCGGCATCATAGACAATTGCGTCCCATACGGTCCCGCCGCCCCCGCTTTCACGCCAGTCTCCCTTTTTGGGTTTCGCGCTCCAAGTTTTGGTTGCTGCTGTCTTTAGGATTTTGTCGCTGGCAGCGTTGTCCGGTTCGCCTCTAGGATTTGGCGTGGTGTAGAAACGCCATGCCTTTTTGCCGGTGGCTGCATCATAAGCGGTCACATAACCGCGTGCGCCAAATTCAGCGCCCCCAAAGCCAATTACAACCTTGTCTTTTACCACACGCGGGACGCCCGTGATGGTGCCGTTTGATTCGAGATCAAGCGTCTGCGCGCTCCAATTCTGTTTTCCGGTGCTCGCATTGAGAGAAATTAGGCGACCATCAATGGTGCCAACGAAAACACTGCCCTTCCAGAAAGCGACCCCGCGGTTGACAACGTCGCAGCAGGCTTTGACGCCGCGCGCTTTGTCGACTTGCGGGTCGAAGCTCCATAATGGCTTGCCCGTTTTGGCATCATAAGCAAAAACCTTGGACCAAGCGGTGGAGATAAACATTTTGCCATCGACCACCACCGGCGTTGCTTCTTGCCCGCGCGCATCTGGTAAGTCGGCAAACCATGCGATCCCTAAATTTTGCACATTGCTGTCGTTAATCAGCTTCAACGGGCTGTGCCGCTGTTCATCATAATTAAAGCCGGTCATCGCCCAGTTGGAGCCGTCACCACCGGTTTTCAAATATGCACCGTCAATCGCGGCAAAGGCTGGATTGTCCGAGTCCATCGCCGATTTTTGGCAGGAACCCAATACCAATGCCGCGCTTAACAATGCAGCAGCGGCCATAATCTTTTTTGTCATATTCTCTCTCCCCCGAAAGAAGAGGCTATGCCGATGCCGCGCACACGTCCAGTATGAATTTAATCGACGGATTAAATTATATGTTGAATGGCCATTTTCATTTCGGACGCAGCTTTGTCGTAAACACGCGCACGCAGATTATCGACAGTTTCATCTGAAGAACTTTCGAGGGAACCGCCGCCGAAGGGAGGCGCGGGGTCATATTCGAGTGCCAATTGAATTGTCCTTGCGACATCTTCGTTCGCGACTGTCGCAATAAGTTTCAGCGCGAAATCAATGCCTGAGGTGACGCCACCGGCGGTTATCAGATTGCCATCATGCACGACGCGTGCCGGCGTGTGCGTTGCACCGAAAAGGGGAAGCAACTGTGTATAGGCCCAATGGCAGGTTGCCTTTTTGCCTTGAAGCAACCCTGCCGCGCCAAGGATAAACGCGCCGGTACACACGCTGGTGATAAAATCCGCACCCTTGGCTTGTTGCCGAACAAAATCGACAAGGGCGGTATCGGCAATCGCATCGCGCACGCCATGGCCGCCGGGCACACATAATATGTTGGCTTGCGGACAATCGGCAAAGCCGGAGCGCGGCAAGATTGAAAAACCGCAGTCGGTCGTGACCGCTGTGCCATCTTTGGTAACGACATGCACGTGCGCGCCGGGCAACCGCGACAAAAACTGGACTGGCCCCGTGAAATCGAGCTGCGTTACATTGTCAAAAAGGACGAAAACGATATTCATATTGCCGCCCGTTGTAGCCGTTTAGATCAGCTCAATCGCAAGCGCCGTCGCTTCGCCGCCGCCAATGCACAAGGATGCGATGCCGCGCGTCTTGCCATGACGTTGCAGTGCCGCGACTAAGGTTGTGATGATCCGCGCCCCCGACGCGCCAATGGGGTGGCCAAGCGCGGTAGCGCCACCATGAACGTTAATTTTATCATGTGATATACCAAGATCATGCATCGCGAACATGGCGACGCAGGCAAAGGCCTCATTCACTTCAAACAGGTCCACATCACCGATGGCCCAACCCGCCTTTTCCAAGCATTTATTGATCGCGCCAACGGGTGCCGTGGTAAATGCCGATGGTTCCTGAGCATGGGCAGCGTGGGCAATGATCCGCGCAATGGGTGTTTGCCCATTGGCATCGGCGACCGACTGACGCGTCAGAACAAGCGCCGCCGCACCATCGGAGATAGATGAGCTGGTTGCTGCCGTAATCGTGCCGTCCTTGGCAAAGGCGGCTTTCAACGTGGGAATTTTGTCGGGCATGCCCTTACCAGGTTGTTCGTCGGTGTCGACAATGACATCGCCTTTGCGGGTGGCAACGGTTACGGCGACAATCTCCTGCTTGAAAGCGCCATCGGCAATCGCTTTTTGCGCGCGGCGTAGCGATTCAATCGCATACGCATCCTGCGCCTCGCGGGTGAGCTGATAATCATTGGCGGTGTCTTGCGCGAATGTGCCCATGGCGCGACCAGCCTCATAGGCGTCTTCCAAGCCATCCAAAAACATATGGTCATAGGCCGTGTCATGGCCGATGCGTGCGCCGCTGCGATGCTTTTTCAATAAATAGGGCGCGTTCGTCATGCTTTCCATGCCGCCCGCGATGACATAGTCGACCGACCCGGCGGCGAGGGCCTCGCTACCCATGATGACAGTTTGCATGCCTGATCCGCATACTTTGTTCACCGTCGTTGCTTGCACCGATTTGGGCAAACCAGCCTTAATCGCAGCCTGGCGGGCAGGGGCTTGACCCAAGCCTGCGGGCAGGACGCAGCCCATATAGATGCGCTCTATCATCGCGCCATCGACGCCCGCGCGTTCCACTGCGGCCTTTACTGCGGTCGCGCCAAGGTCTGTTGCGGCAACGTCAGCCAACGCCCCCTGCATCGCGCCCATGGGCGTACGGGCGTAGGATAGAATTACGACGGGATCGGCGTTGCGCATGGGAGATTCCTTTGATTTTGATTTTGATTTGGTATCTTATAGGTCGCCGGGCCATCAAAAACAAATATGAATCACCCCTGTCGCCGCCTTAGAATAGCGCCTTCAAATCGCGTTTGAGGATCTTGCCATTGGCGTTGCGTGGTAAGTATCCTGCGTGAAGATGATCTTTACCGGCACCTTGAACTTCGCCAGACGTTCGCTGACATAATGTCGAAGCTCCTCCTCGGTGGCCGTCATGCCGGGTGCCAAATGCACCACGGCCGCGGGTTCTTCGCCTAAGGTTTGATGCGGTATGCCCACCAAAGCAGCGTCGGTAACGGCAGGATGTTCGTACAGAATATTTTCGACTTCCGACGAATAGATATTCTCGCCACCGCGAATGATCATGTCCTTTGCGCGGTCTACGATGAAACAGAAACCTTCGTCGTCCACCCGCGCAAGGTCGCCGGTACGTACCCAGCCATTGACAAATGTTTCGGCGGTGGCGTCCGGGCGGTTCCAATAGCCTTTTACGATTTGCGGGCCACGTGCCCATAATTCGCCTACTTCACCTACAGGCAATTCAGTGGAGCCATCCTCGGACATGATTTTCAGGTCGGATACCGCGACCGCTGGGCCGCAGCTATCCGGGCGGTTGAGATAATCTTCGGCTATGTGTGACGTTACGGTTGCCATGGTTTCGGTCATGCCCCAGCCATTGCCCGGGAACGCGCCGAAGATTTCGTAAATCTTGCTTACCAGTTCCGGTGCAGACGGCGCGCCGCCATAGCTGATAGCATCAATCGAGCCGAGATCATATTTTTCGCGGTCGGGATGCTCGATCAACTGCCACGCGATAAACGGCACGCCGCCTGTGGCATTGATCTTCTCCCGCTCGATAATCTCGAAAGCTTTCAACGTGTCCCATTTGTGCAATAAAACGATTTTGTGGCCAGCCTGGATGGTAGGGATCATTGATGCCGAACAGGCAGTGACGTGAAACATCGGGATCACAAGCAAGGAAGCGCGAATGCTTGGCTCAGGTAAAGAATCGCCACGACGCAGAACAGTCGCTGCGCCCGAATAGGCGCTGGAAAGGCCATTGGTGAGCAAATTTCGATGTGATCCTAATGCGCCTTTGGGTTTGCCGGTTGTACCGCTGGTGTAGAAAATTGTGACGGCATCGTCTGGCATGATTGCAACAGCGGGCAGGGCGAGGTCTGGCAAATCAGAGTAGCTTTTGGGATCGCCAATCACACTTTCGAGCGCGATTGCGGGTTTTGCCATAGCGGCGCCACTGCCCCGCGCAACCATCACATGTTGTAATGCGGGCATTTCCGATGTGTGCGGCGCGATGCGGTCCCAGCGTTCTGCATCGCAGATTAAAACGGCCGCGCCCGAATCTGCCAAACCAAAGGCCAATTCTTCTCCGGTCCACCATGCGTTCAACGGCACAACAATCGCGCCAGTCACGGCGGCGGCGAAAAAGGCAACAGGCCATTCGGGCAAGTTGCGCATGGCAAGGCCCACACGGTCACCCTTTTTCACGCCGCATTCTTGTAGTGCCTGCGCCAGCGTCGCGACCGCGCGGTGCCACGCGTCATAAGTGACGCGTTCATCCTCATACACTACAAATTCGCGGTCACCGAATGCCGCTTTGGCATGTCCGGCCAGCACAGCGAGATTGGGCAAAGCATTTTTCCAGACGCGCGTTGGCACGCCTTCAATCACGGCAGTTTCCATTTCAAATGGCATGCCTGGCGCGCACAAGGCGGCCTTCACCTGATCACGGGTCATCACTGGCCAACCCGCAGGTGGCGTCCATTTTTTACCTGCCTCTATCATGTTCTCTCCATCCAATTGCCGCGCTTTTCGCGTGTGCGCCATGTCGATACGCCAAAATGGTTTCAATGTGCAACGCTTCGCGCTAGCAATTCATCAATCGATTAAAGGGAGAGAGAAATTGACCGCAAATATGCAGACTATACTCGAAAAACAGCGCGCCGCGTTTACCGCCGCCATGCCGGAGCCGATGTCGGTGCGCCGCGACCGCATGGATCGCGCGATTGCGTTGCTGATTGACCATGCCGAAGATTTTGCAAAGGCCGTTTCGGCAGATTTCGGGCATCGCAGCCGTGAACAAACATTGCTAACAGATATCATGCCTTCTGTTAGCGCACTGAAACATGCCAAGAAGCATTTTGAAAGCTGGGCCAAAGGCGAGAAGCGTAAGCCCACCTTTCCTCTAGGATTGATCGGTGCAAAGGCAGAGGTCGTATTCCAGCCCAAGGGTGTGGTTGGCGTCGTTGCACCTTGGAACTTCCCTGTTGGCATGGTCATGGTGCCAATGGCGGGTATCCTCGCCGCCGGTAACCGCGCGATGATCAAGCCATCTGAGTTTACAGAGCGGGTGTCGGCCCTATTTGAAGAACTTGTACCCAAATATTTCGCCGAAGAGGAAATGGCGGTTTTCACCGGCGGTGCGGACGTCGGCATGGCCTTTTCGAAACTGGCATTTGACCATATGATCTTCACCGGTGCGACGAGCGTCGGCAAACATATCATGCGTGCGGCCGCTGATAATTTGGTGCCGGTGACGTTGGAACTGGGTGGCAAGTCGCCGACGATCATTGGCCGCAGTGCAGATAAGAAAAAGGCAGGCGAGCGGATTGCCTTGGGTAAGATGATGAACGCCGGCCAAATCTGCCTCGCGCCCGATTATCTCTTGGTGCCAAGCGATCAGGAGCATGATGTGATCGAGGCTGTGAAGGCTGGCGTCAACGCGCAATATCCTAAACTGCTGCACAATGACGATTATACTTCGGTCGTGAACGGCCGCAATTATGAACGTTTGCAGGGCTATCTCGACGATGCCCGCGAAAAGGGTGCGGAGCTCATTGAGGTTAACCCAGCCAATGAGGAATTCGCCACGTCCAACGGCAACAAAATGCCGCTGACCATAGTGCGCAACGTTACCGACGATATGAAGGTAATGCAGGAAGAAATCTTTGGCCCGATCCTGCCTGTGATGACCTATTCATCGATGGACGAAGCTATTGATTATGTGAACGCGCATGACCGGCCACTTGGCCTATATTATTTCGGATCGGACAAAGCTGAGGAGCAACGCGTGCTAACGCGGACTGTCTCTGGCGGTGTTACTGTGAACGATGTTGTGTTCCACAATGCCATGGAAGACTTGCCTTTTGGCGGTGTTGGGCCATCGGGCATGGGCAATTATCATGGCGCTGACGGGTTCAAAACATTCAGTCATATGCGTGCAGTTTATCGCCAGACCGGCGTCGATGTTGCCGCTATGGGCGGGTTCAAGGCCCCTTATGGGAAGGCTACGCTCAAGACACTCGCAAAAGAGCTGAAGAAATAGGATAAAGGAAGGCATAAGGATGCACTTGCATCATAGCGGAGGCTCAGTTAGAGGGGCCTCCGCTTTATCGGGTTCGCTCGGCAAAGATGTGCCCCAGTGGTGGAATGGTAGACGCGCTGGATTCAAAATCCTGTTCCGAGAGGAGTGCCCGTTCGAGTCGGGCCTGGGGCACC
>Ga0315903_10001414_pt1 | contig 36381 bp, 40 predicted proteins | sample LakEriMetagenome_7_FD_203524 | JGI IMG/M metagenome (GOLD analysis project Ga0315903, IMG submission 203524) | Freshwater fungal communities from buoy surface, Lake Erie, Ohio, United States - Buoy 2 MA119 | ecosystem: Environmental > Aquatic > Freshwater > Lake | place: USA: Lake Erie, Ohio...
CGAAAACGGCAGAGGACCACGCCAAGGCTGGCCACTCGCGGCGGGCCTATACCAAGCACACCGTCCCCGGCGAGTTCCGGCGGTCTAAATCATGGGGCTGGCGATGACCCACCGGCTATGGACAATTCAGGAAGTCGCCGAGCACCTCCGCTGCTCCCCCCGCCATGTGCGCAACCTTAAGATTCCTATCGTCAGAATCGACCGGCGGCGGCTGTATGATCCCCGAGACGTGGAGTTGCATATTCAGGGGGCTAAATGTCTCTCTTCAAAAGGCCGGGGTCTCGTGGCATGAACAGGAACGGACAGGCCGTGAACGAATCTCGAAATTCCCCAGCACCGACTCCCAGCAGCGACACGGCCACCATGTTACGCCCTTGGATCATTGAGGTTGACGGTCGCACCGTCGAATTGCGGGCGTCTGGACCGTACAAGGCCAGATCCGCCAACGATCAAACGGACGACTGGCCGGCTTGGTATGTGACGGACAGCGGGGGGCGACGAAATGTTGCCGGCTTTGGTCGCGGTGCGGTGCTGTGTGATCGGGAGTTTGCGGAGCGGGTTGCGGCGGTTGCCAACGAAAAAGCCCGGCGCTGATGCCGGGCTGTGTAGGTAGGTGGCCCTCGCTTTATAGCTTCGCGCGGCGGGTAATCCGCCGGGCTCGCTTCTGCGCCTTTCGCGCGGCCTTCTTTTTGGCGTCTGCCTGTTTCGACCGGCCATTTGCCGCGCTTCCGTAGTAAGCCGGGCTGTCGAGGCTCATGGCAGCGAGCGCAGCGCCAATGCCAATCTTTGCAATCATCCTCGGTCTCCTGATCACTCGTCGATTAGAGCCATAATGGCCCGCGCGATAGCAGCGCCTACTGCGGGCTCACCAAGTCGATCCGCTTCCTTCTGCGCAACGGCTGCGGCTTCGCGAATGGCCCTGCGCCGATCCTCGGCGCCGGCTTTCAAAAGTGACGTACATTCGATCATCGCTCGCATTTCCGGCCTTTCCTGTGGTTTGGCAGACTACTGTGAAGGGCAGGCCGGGCGCTACTCCGGCTATGCGGGCAATAGGCGTGGGCTCGACGCCTCGTTTTGGTAACTGCTGCATGCGGGGGGCTGTGGTTTTCCACCACGAAGCCGTTGGTTAGGCGCCCCCATTACCCCAAGCAGTCTCTTGCTCCGCTGATTAACGGGTCTGCTTTCCCCGTCGCTGCCCATCGCAGTAGTCTGGCCTTTCCTCTGATCTGGCCGCGTTGCATTTCTGCGGCGCTAACCACTTCTCCACTTATTGATTGCACGTCGCGCTTGCGCTGTCAACAAGTGTGCGCACATGCGTTGACATTTGCACAGCAGTATGGTCTATGGTTCACATGCAAGACATGAGACTCAGAAAACCGATTAACATCACCGTCGACCCGGACATCATGGCCGCGCTTGACGCCTGGATCGAGCAGCAGCCCATAAAGCTGTCGCGCTCGGCGTGCATTGAAACCGCCATTGCGGAGTTCATGGAAAAGCGCGCGAAGCCGGAGAAGAAGGCCCGTGGCTAGGAAAACCCCAGTCCCGAAGGCCGCCTACGTTTATGTCGCCCGTGATGGGGCTGGCATCTACAAGATCGGCGCAACTTGCAACCCCGAGCGTCGGGCGCTTGACCTTGGGTATGGAGACTCGTGGGTCACTCGGCCGGTCACGATTGTTGCCAAGTGGCATCGCCCGAACGATGCGCGGGCCGTAGAGCAGACGGCGTTACGGCTGATGGAGGCCGAGCCGGTGCGTGGGCTGGAATGGTTTTCCGTAGATAGCGCCATCGTTTTGGAGACGGTCGCCATGGCCATCGTCCTTGTAGACAATGGTCGCAGACTTAAGCAACAGGTGTCCGTGCGGCGCTGGCGCCGGGAGAGAATGACGGTGCGAGCGATTGCCGAACGGGTGAAAGATGAGTTTGGCGTGGCCGTCAGCCACACCACAATTGCGAACTATACGAAGACAAAACGATAGGAGGCGTGGCTTTGGACAATCTCGGAGCTTGGATGCTGGTCGCCGCAATCGTCTCTGTGTTTTGGCTTGCCATCCACACCACACCATCCGCGCCACATCAATGCCAAGTTCGCGGCGGGACCAAGGTCCGCCTACATGCAGGCGGATGGGTTTGTATCAAACCTGACGCAATCGAAACGTTTAAATAAGGAGACTGACGTGCGATTTGACGCTCTGGTGCGGTATTGGATGAAGAAGCCCGACAGGACGCCGAGGATCGCGCAGGCGGACTGGAGCCGAAGGCTGGCGAAGCGCTTAAAGATTATCAGTCAGTTTCGTCGTTCCAACCGGCTCCGAGTCTTGGAAGGGAAGCGGTTTGGCACTAGGCCGCTCTGGCGGAAGTCGTGGTCGGACAAACGGGTTTATCTGCTGGCCCGGCAAGAGTTCCGATGTCAGCCCCGCTTGCTGTCAAAGCAGCAAGGCATGTCGGGCATCCGCCCGGTCAATCGACCGAAGCGCAGCGCACAATAAAGGAGACGACGATGATCCTGGCGGGCCGGCGTTCTAGCGATGATGGTCAATGCGGCTGCTCCCGGTGTTGGCATGATCGCCGAGCCGCAATGGATGAAGCGGCGATGAGCGCAGCCGAGCAGTTTGTTCGCCCGTTCATTGTCTGCGATCTGTGCGGCAACAAGCGATGCCCGCACGCTACGGACCACCGATTGACGTGCACGCGAAGCAATGAGCCGGGACAGTCCGGCAGCGAATACCAATAGGGGAGAGATTGAAATGATGAGCATGGGGGCTTGGGCGGTGCTCAAGCAGCTAAAACAAGGCGGCGTGTGGGATGGCGACCTGATCGACAAGGCCGGACGCACAGAATTAATCAACCGCGGTCTCGCACGTCGCGACCGGAAATTTGAGGACGGCCCGTATGCCGGGTGTCAGATCAACGAACTGACGGACGATGGCGCGGCGCTTGCGGCGGTCTGCATCGATCTCGACCAGAAGTTTGGCGCTGTTCAGTAGGGGAGGCGTGGCCGTGCCGACAATCAGTCAAGCAGATCGCGAAACCGCCATCCGCATTCTCGGTGCTGCGGACGGGTTCGCCAAAGCGCTGCTTTGCGTGCAGCGACAGATCGACCACGTGATGTCCAAGTCGATCCCCGAGCACCACACACAGAAACTCGCGGCGCGCGACGCTCGGTTGCGTGACCTCATCGTCTTGCGTGACGTATTTGATCGCCAGCAACATGAATGCCGGTCGGCATATAAGAGCCGGATGGCCGGCGCTGCACACTGAAGGAGGCGACTATGCGGTGGCGCGACACGAAGGTTGAGACGCCAGAGAAGGACGGCAACGCTGTCCTCGCGCTCAGCAACCAAGGTGCGGCCATCGTCTGGTACGATCCAAGCCGGGGCGCTCAGTGGGTAGTTATGCACCTGCCGGGTCGCGGCGTGACCGTCGCTGATAACCTGAGAGAATGGCATTCATGGTGCCCGGTCGGTGAGTGGCATCGGCAAACGAACGGATTGATAAACCCGAGCTACTACGGGCGAAACTAAGGAGGGGATGATGGGCGGCTTTGGCAGGTCGATCGTCTCAGTTATGTCTCGATACACAGACTATGCCGGGCGCTCAAGCCGCTCCGAGTTCCTGTGGTGGTGCTTGTTCTTAACGATCCCGACGATTCCGATTGAGTTCCTTTTTGACCGCGTGCTCGACAAGACGCCGTACTATGTGGTGCTGGGCTTGATCTTCGGCTTCCCATCTCTTGCCCTCGGCACCCGGCGCCTGCACGACACCGGACGCACCGGCTGGTGGCAGTTGCTTGTGCTGGTCCCGTTCGGATTCATCGTCGTGTTCGTGATGTCGTGCATGCAGGGCCAGACTGGACCGAACCAATACGGCGACGAGCCTACATCCGACTGACAATCTGGAACGCCATAGCAGCAACCACCATGGCCACAGCAAGAAGCGAATGGAACACCATTCGGCTTTTCATTTGGTCGCCACTTTGATGAGAGCGTCCACGAGATTGTCTGATTTGATCACCGCGAGCGATGCCGTCGCGTATATTAAGCCCTGGACCGCACGCTCCAAATACGTGATCCGTTCGTGATGCTGACCAAGCGCTCTTTTCTGCTCCTCGGCGTGCATCTCGATCACCGTGATGCGGTGCTCGCGACTGATGTCGTTCGGCGAAGATGGCGGCTGCAACCCGTTCAATCCGGTCATTCATTGGTTCGCCTTCGCAATCTTTGTCTTGCAGTCGTCTTTGTAAATCGTCGGCTTGCCCGTGCTCAGCGTCGCGTGCACGCTGTTGTGCTCGATCACCTGCTTGCGTGTTTCCGGGGTATCAAGGCACGACCAGTTGATCGGCTTGAACGATTTGATCCCCGTGTCAGTCACGACGGGCGGGGTCGCGCATCCCGCCAGTGTCGCGGCGCACCCGATCGCGGACATCATCAGCTTTTTTGACATTTTGCTCGGCCTTCTTCTCGATCCTGGCGCGCTCTTTTTCTGCGCCCTTGCCCCGTTGATCGGCCGCGAACGCCGCGACAAGGCCGGCCACTCCTAGTGCCGTGATAACCCATCGGCCGATTGGCCCGATGATCCAGACCCACACTGCGCTCATGCTTGCCTCCATTTGGGCAACAGCCAAACGCCAACCACGATGGCAATCACCGCCAACACCAGAAGCGGTCGCGAAGTCACAAACCCGGAAAGACCGGAAAGCGTTTGCGCGAAGCCTTGCCAGCCCACGGCCGCACTGAGATCGGGAGCGGCTGGAATGCTGTTGACGACGGTCCCAATGGACGCCCCACCAGCCGCCCCAACGGTTGCGACGGTGGCCGGTGCCGGGGGCGGGGAGCTTGGCTCAACACGTTGCGGCATGTTTGGCTCGCCGTCCGGGATGTCATCTTTTGCGTCCATCTCGAACAGAGCGCGTTCGGCCGCGCGACGCCGCACAAGGCCCTTGTAGATCTTGCCACCCGCCTTATTCCAGCGCTCAAACTCACGGGCCGCGCCGTCAAAATCGCCGCTATTGAGCTTCTTCAGAAGCGTCGACTTCGGAAGCCCGCCCGTGTTGTACTGAAACGAGATCAAAGCGGATCGATTGTTTTCGCCGATCGGAACGGTCACAACGCGATCCACGATCTCTGCATGCTTCTCAAGCTCGCGTGCCAAAGCCTCTTCGGCCGCATCCCGTGTCATGATCATGCCCTGCTTGATCCCCTCGGTGCAGCCAAACCCGATCGTCCAAACGGGTGGCTGCGCGAGCGTGTCAAGGTAAGCCATGCACGAGCCGTCAGGGAGTTGGGTATGATACCCTTCAAATGACTTTACCAGGTCGATGCACGCCCGCGGGATTGGTCGTTTTTGCAAGTGTTCTCTCCCTTGTCAGGGTTTCACTTGTTACTGGTTTCATCCACAAAAAACACGCTCTTGAGATAACCTGACAAAGCAATTTCCATCGAACTCATCTACTATTGACCATTGGTCTTCGTTACATGCTGGAGGGTCAATGGAACAATGGGCAGAAGTAACTTGGATTGAAGGTTACCGAGGTGTACTTGACGTTTCGTCTGTCGGACGAGTGCGTCGGCGCAGTTACAAATACGAAGCCCTAGGACGCTGGGGCAAAACTCACACAACAACCAAGCCAGACAAGATATTGTCGCCGTTCATTGACAATAACGGATACCCAACTATCGCGGCTCAGATTTCCGGACGCCGCAAGAAGTTCCTCGTTCACCGCTTGGTCGCTCGGGCCTTCGTCGAAGGATACGAAGAGGGCCTTACGGTAAACCATATTAACGGCATCAAGACAGATAACAGAGTAGAGAACCTAGAATGGGTAACTTTGGCCGAGAATACGCAACACCAGTGGCGGACAGGCCTTGTGGATTTACGCGCCGACCTGAGCCCTAAGCGGAAACTATCATCGGGAGAAGTCAGAATTATCCGCAGAATGCTTTCGATGGGCGCGACAGCCGGGGAATTGGCAACCCTCTGTGGTGTAAGTTCCTCAACTATTTACCTTATTCAGAAGGGCCACAGGTGGTCATCGGTCACTTAACGATCATCGTGCCTCCTTCTGCCGCATGGCTATTGTCATGCAGCCTCCGCCCGCTTGCGGTATTCGGCACTGACCATCTCAAGAAATTGCTCGATGCGCGTGATCCGCGCTTGCAACTGCGTAACCTCGTGATGCAGATCGGCCACCGCTTGCATCAGTTCGGTCGGCAATCGCTCCTGCACGATTTCGCGCGTGTGGCTGTTGGGCTTGCGTCTTCGCCACGATCTTACGTCGGCCATGTCACGGCCTCATAAGCTGCCTGCGCTGCCGCCGCGTCCGTCGCCTGCTGGATCTGGCGCTTGGTCCCAAGACGCATGCGCTCGATGGCGCCGCTGATCGATGACCACGCTTCATATTTATTGACAACGAGCGTTGCCGCCGCATGCAGCGTGTCGGCATCGATGCCGATCGAGGCGGCCAGCACTGGAAACTGTGCAATTGCGTCTGGCCCCGACATTGCGTTGGCGGCCTCTTCGCCCAAGTCGAGCACAGCCAAAGCCTGATCGATTTTTTCTCGATAGGTGAGCCCCTGACCGGCGCCGCCCGTGATAAATCGTTGCCGCGCGCGCTCGGCATCCGCATCGATCCGCCGGATCAATTGCGCCTTCACATCGTCCAGGGCCGGGACATAGGGCGCCAGCGTCTCGCCGTCGTAGGCCCAGCCCATCTCGACCGGCAGGCTGGTCTCGACCAGGATGCAATCGATCGGGAATAGCGAGGATGGGTCGGTTGAAACCGAATTGACCCGCCCGTCCTTGACCTGGGCAAACGTAGTCCCCGGCAAGGGTTTGGCGTGCGCAATCGCATACCAGTCTGTGCCTTTGGGGTTCCGCAGATGCAGTGCCTTGGCGCGGACATGCGGATGATCCTCGGGCAGATCCGGCTGGTAGAGTTCAAAGCGTCCGTGATCGATCATCATAGCTGGCTCACCGTCACAAAGCCTGCGCCGAGGTTTTTCTGAAGCGGGCGATAGTAGATCGTCGTAATCGGACCCTCGCCACCCGCCACGGTGCCAACCGTGACACCCGTCATCACGTTGCCGGTCGCGGCCACATACTTGGTCGACGAGGCAAACGAGGACGTACTGGCTTCACTGCCGAGCCGCGTATCGGATTGACCGCCAGCCTGCGTTTCCCAGGCGGGATTTGCGCCCGCGCCGTTGGTTTTGAGAAACTGCCCGCTGGTGCCGGCCGGCAGCGCAACCCACGCCGAAGCATTGCGGTAGAGAATATCGCCTTGCGTGGCGCTGATGAAGTCAAGCACCTGCGTTCCGGTGACTTCTTCGACAATTCCCGCGCCAGACGAGACGCGACCCAGCACCCGGCTGGTAGCGGTAACATCCTGAATTTTGGCGTAGGTCACTGCGTCAGCCGCAATATCGCTGGTGCCGATGCTGCTGGCCGTGGCCAAGGCACTGAGCCCAAGTGTCGTTCTCTGGTCCGATGCGCTGGCATCATCCAACAGCGCCGCACCCGCCGCCGTGATCGTATAGGTCGAGTTTTTGATGATTTTGCCGGTGCCGCCGTCAAACAGCGCAATCGCATCAGCCGTGGCCGAGGCGGGGCCAACCACATCGCCCGAGCCTGCGCCGCTGGCGCCCGTGGCGCCGCGCGGGATAGTCAGATTGAGCGTGTAATCGGGGGCCTCGCCCGTCAGCGTGGCGCTGGCGCTGGACCCGGCTGCGCCCGTGGTGACGGTGCCGATCTCAAGCGAAAGATCCCCCACGGCATCAAGCTCGGCCTTTGTGGCTCGCTCCTGCACCATCAGCGTCAGCTTGTCGAAGCTAAATTCCACGGTCGATTGCGGGAAGGCATCAAAGGCGCCCCAGGCCGTGGCCTGCGTTTGCGGCGTCGCGCGCTCGATGCGCAGCGTGGTGCCGGTCGCCGGGGCCGTCAGCATCGTCACCGTGCCCGTGGCCGGCGTCGTGGTGCCGCCACCCGAGACGGTGTAATGTGTGGTAATGGTTTTGACGGTCTCGACGCCATCCGCGTCGATCGCGGTAACGATCAGCGAGCCAGTCAGAAACGGCCACGTCACCGCAAACGCGGTGGTTGCATCATTCCCGCTGTAAGTCAGCGCTGAATAGGTGGTCGTCGCAACGGTCATGCGTGGGCCTCCCGTGAATCGATCAGGACGCGACGCAACGACACCAAAAGCGGAGGGATGAGACCGGGGCGGATTGTCGACGACAGGGCGTCGGTCCAGCGCGAATCAGTCGCCGCGACACTAACATGGCCCGCTGTCAAGCGGTACTGTTAAGCCGCCTTGCGGGTGGTCAACAATTCGATAACGCGCAGCACTTCAACAATATCGTTGGTCTTCACGGACGCGGGTCGCGCGCGGCCCGTGCCATGGGCGCAGTCCACGCTCAGAGGCACCACCACGGCGAGGCTGGCCGAAGACGTGCGGCCCCGCCCCTCGATGGTCAGGCACGGCCATTCCAGGGACACGGGCCGCGTCCGACTGCCTCGCCCGGTGGCAGGCTTGGCCCGCAGAAATACCGTGTCATCATCGGCCCGGCGCCAGCGGCCGGAGCCGGCCATGGCCCCGCCGGTTTCGGCCTTGGGTGGCCTCGTGGCGACCGTTGCCAGTTCGGCCGTCTGCGACACGCTGTCGAGCGTTTGTGCCGCTTCGGCAGTAATTGGCGCAAGCTCACCAAGCGTGGCCGATTGCGCAATCGAGGCAAGTGTCTGGCTGGCACTGGCTTCGACAATGACGGATGCCGCTGCCGATTGCGACACGCTGGCCAACGTCTGCGCCGCGCTGGCCGCGACAACGACAGCCGCCGCTGCGGTTTGAGATACACTGGCGAGGCTTTGCGCCGCACTGGCGTCGACCACAACCGATGCGGACGCCGATTGCGTGACGCTGGCCAAGGTCTGCGCCGCTGTCGCCTGCACAATGACCGAGGCGGACGCGCTTTGGCTGACCGACGCTAACGTCTGGTCGGCCGACGCGGAAATATCTCCCGCCGCAGATTCCAGATTGAGCTGTAGCGTCGTTAGTAACGTCATGCGATTAGCGCGCCCATGGGATGATGCCCGCGCCGATCATGTCCTTAAGCGCGGTCGCGGGCGGGGTCGTGGTATCTAGTTCCAACCCGATCTCGTTGTGATCGGTCAGCGCGCCGCCACTCCAACTGAACAGCGTCGCCGTATTCCCTGCATCATCCCAGCAAACTTGGATGCCTGTCGTCGGCGTGGCCCAGCCCGTGTCGTCGGCTTCGGTGAACCCGGTCGGCGAGGTCAGGGCCGGCGGGTTGTCCTCGCCCATCACGGCTAGGATAACTGGGTTGCTGGTGTCGGTGGTGGCGCTAAAGGTAATCGTCGGCGGGTTTTCGGTTTGGGTGCTTTCGCCGATCGACTGCTTGACCGCTTGCGAGCCCGTGCGCGTCATCCCCGAAAAACGCAGCACCGTCAGCCCGCCGCCCGTGTCGCCCGTGTTGGTGGCGGTAAACGTGGTGCTTGTGGCCGATGAAATCAGCGCATTCCGCACCGAAATCCAAAGTGCACCAGCCGTGCCGCCGCCGTTCGAAAGCGGCGTCGTCGCCGTGCCGATCTTGTGATACGTCCCGCCGCCGCCCGCGTTGTTGTCGGTGATCGTGCTGTCGTCTCCCGAGGCCCAGCCCGACATGCCATGCACAACGACAATCAGATCATTCAACGCAGGGGTTGCGACGACGGTCTTGTTGCCCGCCGTTGTGTTCCATGTGCCGCCTGCGTCGGTGCCCGTCGCCATACGCGCTTAGCTTTCAATCGTGAAGTAAGAAAACGTCACGGTAACGAACCCGCCAACCGGGTCCTCGCACGTCAGCCGCAATTCTTCTCCATCCGCGCCGATGCCAATCAAGCCCGCACCCGACCCTATGACCAAGCCCGATCCTGCCGCAATACCCTCGTGATCAAGCAAAACGCCGTTGGCACCAGTCGTGCTATCGGCCGGAATAGTGGTAGCGCCAAACCCGATCTTGACCGCCGTCGGGTTGGTGTTGCCGGCATCGCAGGTCACGGTAAGCATGGTCACGGCCACCTTTGTGCCAGCCGCAATCGTGCCAACCATCGTCGCATCAGTTTGTGCGCCGTCTGCGTCGGCAATGCGCACCGAGCGCGTGATGATGTTGGGATGCCCGCCAATCGTCCAGAGGACGCCATGACGGTTTGCATACAGGTCCGTTCGATCCGCTGCGGCAACTGCGGTAGGGTTGGTGCCATGCGCCAGCGCCTTGGCGCCGACTTTGAGCGGCTTTGATGTGCTATCGGGAGAGTCGTGGGCGATGTCGCCCTCGATGTCGAGTAGTCCGGTCGTATCCGACGCCAGTGTCACACGTAGCGCCGTTGCAGCCGTCCCGTTGCCCGTTGTCGAGAGAGGCGCGGGAACGCTCAGCACGTCCACGTCGCCGATGTTGTTGGTTCCGGCCGCCAAGTTTGCGGTTACGGTGCCATCGACTGTTAGCGATGCGCCATTGTCATCGACCGAAACTACACCCGTCGAATCTGAGGCCAGCGTCACGCGCAGCGCCGTGGCTTCCGTGCCGCCACCCGTCGTCGAGAGCGGCGCCGGGACGGACAACACATCCACGTCACCGATGTTGTTCGTGCCAGCGGCCAAGTTCGCAGTCACGGTGCCGTCTACGGTCAAAGACCCGCCACCGTCCGCCACGGTGACGGTGCCGCTGACAGCGACCGTTCCGTCGACCGTCAACGATCCGCCGTTGTCTGACACGGGCACAACGTCGTCAGTCGCGATCGTCACACGTTGCACGGTCGCACCGCGCGCGCCAGACCCGAACGCCGGCGCGACGCCGTTAATCGTCAATACGTCCACGTCGCCGATGTTGTTCGTGCCAGCGGCAAGGTTAGCCGTCACGGTGCCGTCGACAGTAAGCGAGGCCCCGTTGTCGCTGACCGGCATCGCGTTGGACGACGACACGTCGCCATCGTTCACGCCATCGGCGCCAAGCGTGATCTTCACGCGCTGGTATTTGACGCCAGGCCCGATGTCATCGGAGGCAATCACATCGCCGCCGGTCCCGGAATTGAGTGTTGTGTTGTCTGCCATCAGGCGTTGCCGTCCGTGATCGTCCAAGACGTGATGTTGACGGCTTGGCCGGTGGCAATAGACGTGTTGCTAACCGTCATATCCCCACCGCCACCGCTCGCCGTCACGCTACCCTGCATGTGGCAGGTCGTGCCGTTCGAGGCATAGACCCGATAATGGCCGGCCGTTCCATCCGCCAATCCCGTCCCGCTGATCGGCGTGCTCGAAAAGGCCTTAGAGCCTGCTGCGGCAGCCCCCGCCCAATCCGACGCCAACGTGTAAGACACCAATTCGGTGCCGCTATTGGCAGCTCCCGTGTTGGCGGGTTGGGCGCCGGTAAAAATCTTGACCACGGCGGTCGCGCCGATTGCCGTCTCGATCGCGTCAAGACGGGCGTTGCGCACCGTCTCCGACATTTGAACCGTCATGCGTCACTCTCCTTAATGCCGCCGAGGTCAGCGGAGCAATTCGACTTCCAACTCGGGCAAGCGGAACAGCACGCCCGGCGTCACGGCTTTGGCATCCTCAATAGGTCCACTTGCGAGAACTTGAGATTGGCCGGAGAGCACCCAAAACTGTGGGCGGCCCCGGCGGGTGGCAGACCCCTCAACCGCGCCGACCGTCACCTTGCGGCCCGCCTCGCACGGCTCGATCGCTGAGACCTTGAAGGCGCCCGTCACTGAGCCAAGGCTGGCGGATTGCAATTCGGAAAAGGATCTGGGCTCGCGCTCGCAAATGTCGATGCGGGAGAGCGTCTTGGCGATAACGGAGAGGCCGTTATCCAGCACGGTGTCGCCGATCATGCGGTGCCCTTGGTCTGGAATCCCGGACGCAACGCAACAAACGGCAGAAATGGGGGAGCGACGGTTGCCGGGATTGTCGGCCTATGGCCGGTCAGGGCAAATCAGTCTGTGCAAACTCTACCAAAATCGCCTGTCAAGGGGTAGCGATTTAGCCCAATGCTCCACCGACACGGGGCTTCATTTTCGGCAAATCGAACTGCTCGATGATCTGGTCCTCGACGTTGCGGATGATCTTGCCGAGATAGAACAGGTTCTGGTACGGGATCAGCCGCCGCATCGCCCGCAAATCCGACTGACGAATATCCCCGGAGGCCGCGCCGCCGAAGGCTTGCAGAATGTCCTGCAAGGCGCCCGCCGATGGCCCAGCCAGCGCGCTCGATACGTTCTGCGATTTGTAGCGGCTGATCGGTTCTTTTGCCCCTACCAAGCGTTGCACACCGATGGTGCCGCGTGAGGCCCGGTACATCAGATGGTCGGCATCATAGAGCCAGCCGGTTAGGCCCGAGTTGCCAACGCCCGCATAGATCAACTGCTCCGTGCTCTTGGGCAACTCCTTATCGAAGGCCAGCGCCTTGAGGTATTCGACCGCAACCCCCAACGCGACAGCCATCATGGCCCCGACGTAAACGCCCGCATCGCGTTGCTGGATCGCCGCCAGCGTCACCCGCTGCACGCTGACCAAGCCGAACGACTTGAACTGGCCGATGATCGAGCCGGTCTGTGTCGACATCCACAACGGCTTTTCCTGGCCCGGCGACACAATGATCCGATCCACATCACCAACAATCGCCGCCCGGTAGGAATTGCGGGCGATGTCATCGGTCCAGGCGTCGGTGTTGGCGATCATCACCTTGCCTTCAATCTCGCCGTGCTGCATGAACTGCGTCCAGATCCGCTGCATGATCTCAGGATCAAGCCCGGATTTGGCCATGCGCGTGGTCATGCCCTTGGACAGCGCCTTGCCATCCGAAACATCGCGGGCCGCGCGCAGGATGTTGGTTTGCACGATGAATCCGGCCCATTGCTTGGCCGCAGCGTTCCACGGCGCCATGAGAGAGACAATCCCATAATTGCCTTGCAGGGCTTCGATACCGCGCTCGAATTTGGAGTGCGCGCCAAAATTGTCCATCATGTCGGCGATGCCCAAAGCGCGGCTATCCAGAACCATGTCCGCCGCCGTACCGGCCAGCTTCACCTCTTCCATGGATTTGCGCACGGCTTTGAAGTTCGCAAGCGCCTGCACCATACCGTCGAGGTTGTTGCCGATGCCGTTGACCATGACGTGCCGGGCCAGATCGGGAATGGCCGAGATCGTCATGCCACCCATCAGGCGCAGATAATTGATGGATTTGACCATGCGCGCGAGTCGCGGGATGCGTCCCGAGGCGTCTTCGGGCAGGGCGTAGGCATGCCGCAAGCGGTCGGACATCGCCTGCAAATCCCGCATGTCCCGATCGGCCATCTTTTGAATGGCCAGATGCTCGGCCTCCAGGCCCTCGATTTTCTCGATCGCGGCTTTCATGTCCGGGGTGACCTCCGCGGAACGCCCCGTGCGCATGAGCTTGCGGGCTTCGGTGGCTGTTTCGCCCAGGCGCGTGAATTCAGCTTCCGACATCTTGGCGTCTTGTAGAACGCGGCGCTTCAAGGCGTTGGCCTCGTCCTGGATTTTCATCTTGGTTTCGGACAGTTCCAGGTCGCCGAACTCGCGCATCAGCGCCACATCGGGTGCCACCGACCGGGTGTAGTAGCGGGCCAGCCGCTCCACGTCATGATCGAGGAAGTCCATGATTTCTTCATCGGGGATCTTGAGCGTGCGCTCTTGCAGCGGCCCGCCCAACTGGCGCATGGGATCGCGGCCCGTCAGCGGCGAATGCGGATCGATGACACGGCCCGCAGGCGAGCGCGTGATCTTTGACGCCGCGTCCTGGGCGATCTGCTTCAGCTCATAGTCGCTCATGTCCGCAAACTTGCGCAGTTCCACGAGCTTGGCCCGAAGCTCATTGATTTCCTGCTTCGGTGTTTTCGGCTTTTTCGGCTTTTCCGCGCCGCCTTTTTCGGCATCCGCCAAGGCAAAGCGCGGGCCGTCGCCGCTCAAGGCGCGGGCCACAACGTCCTGAAGCTGCTCCACCATATCCGGCGAAGCTTTCAGGACGTCGATGGCCTGATCGACAACAGCCCTCGCCTGCGCCCCCGGCAAGCCCAACCCCTCCAAGGCCCGGCTTGCGGCAACCCGCACTTCCGCTTCCTGGTCCGCAACGGCCTTTTGTGCCGCCGTCAACAAGCCCCGGATGTTGCCCATGGCATCGCGGTCGATGCTGTAGGCGCGGCCCTGGTACTCGACGCCGCTCAACATGCCATCGGCATCGCGCGTGAACTTGATATTGGGCGCCGTGTCTGTCGCCCCAACCACGCGGCCCGCCTCGTCCATGACCATGCTGAAATCGGGCAGGCCGCGCTCAGGGGCAAGGTTGCGCAAGGCGTCGAGGTACGGCGCCAAAATGCCTTGCAGTTCGCCCGTGGCCGCTGCGGGATCTATCTGCGGCGTTGGGGCGGCGGCTTGTGGGGCTGGCCGCAGCGTGCTCGCCAACTGCTCATCGGTGCGGATGCCCGACTGGCGCAGGCGGTAGCCCACCTGATCCAGCAGGCCCCAGGTCCGCGTCATGGCGCCGTCGATGTCCGGCGAGAACGACGCACCTGCCCGGCCCTCGCGCATCATCTGCGCCATGGCTTCGCGGGTTAGCGCCTCTTCGACCTGCTCGGTGGCATCAGGCCCGAACTTGGCCTCGAACCGGGCCTGGTGTGCGGCATCCGTCCGGTAGATCGGGCGGAGCTTTTCGGCTCGCTTGGACATGGCCCGCCACTCGTCATCGGTCACCAAACCAAGCGCCTTGATGTCTGCCATGTCCTCGGCATGCACGGTGCCCTTGCGGGCGGTGGTGCGCAGCGCGGTGGTGGCCAGGGTTTCGAAGGCTTGGGCCTGATCGAGTTCCGAGCGCGCGATGGCGTTGCGGACAGCGCGCGGGAGTTGGGCCATGCCACGTCGGATCTCGTTGGCGACGGGCTGCAAGGCAGGCGGGAGGTCCGGTGCCGGCTCGGCCCGCATGGCGAACATGGGTTGCCCGTCCTCGATCACGGAGCGCTTGACGGTCTCCGTGAGGGGGAACAGCGTGAAGCCGTTTCCGGCCATGCCTTTTGACGGGGTTTCGAGCGCATCGACCGGCATCGGCTTGGCCGCGTCCTTGTCGATCTTTTCGAGGATTTTTCGCAGGTTTTTCGGAACAATGCCCTCGACGCCGCGCGAACCGTAGAACTGCCGCATCCCGTTCTCATCGCCGGGATTGTAGCTCAGCACGGTATCGCCATGCGGAACGGCAATGTAATCCGCATCGGCTTCTGCGGCCTGACGGATGGCACGGCGAAGAGTCGTGGTTGTCCATTGGTCAGTGGTGTTAACCAGGGGATTGCCGGGAGTGGCGGCTTCGGCGGTGCGAAGCTCTGCACGAAGCATGTTCACGGTTGGCTCGTACATTTCATTTAGGCTGCGCCGCTTAAGTCGAAGCTCAGACGCTAACTCGCGTTGAGCTTCCGTTGGCACATGACCGTCTTTTGCCAGTTCTTGTATTGCATCCCACTGATTGGCAAATTTACGCCCGCCGTTGTGACCGTTCGGGTAAACTTCCTTGACCAATCTGGTTGCCTCGGCGTCAAGCTGCTGAAGTTCCTTGTCTGAAACCCATCGATTTTCTTGGGCCTTTATGCGTTGCTTGAGATCAGCAATCTTCGCCTCGTCTCTGACTCCTCCATCCCTGAGCTTCTGGCCCCAATCTGATTGAATCTGGTCGATGGTAAAGACAGGACGGCCCTCGTGCCGAGTCATGCTCGTCATCATGTGGCCAATGATGTTGGGCTCGGGGAAGTGACCGGTGTGAAAATCGTTAGGATGACGAATTTGACCCCGTTCGCCAATCCGCCTAAAGGCTTCGCGAGCCGTGGCCTCGTCCGGTCGCTGGCTTCCGATCGGACCCTTCCACCATTCTTCAAAAGTTGGCTCCGTCTTCGGCAGATGGATCACCGTCTCCCTGTAGGTTGGGTTGGAGGGGTCGAGGGAGTATTGCTGCCATTTCACGCCTCGTCGTCCATCTCCATCCTCGGGGTGGTAGACATCACTCAGCAAGGCGTCCCGGTCATTCTGCGACAGTTCATCGAAGGGCCTGCCGTACTCGTCCATCGCGTACTCGTCTAGGAGATCACGCGAAATCTCACCGCCTTTCGTTACCTCCTTCAGTCCGACTCTATTCTCCTCCAGATGCTTGATGATCTGGTCGCGGGTGACGGACTTGGAGTCTGACAGGACAGACTTGAGCCCCGTCATCTCGATCTCGGCATCCTTGACGCCGGCTTTCTTCAACTGCGCCAGCATTTGTTCTGGCGTGCCTTTGGCTTGGCTCAGGTTGCGAGCCGCTTCCAAGGCTTTGGAATAATACCCGAGGCTGTCCAGATCACGACGCATGGAGCGGCCGGTCTCGATGTCCTGCTGGACGGCGAACATGATGTTGGACGAGCCGGATTGAGAAGGATCGAAATCAGCATTGACGCTGCGGATGTTGGACGGGTCGAAGATTGCGTAATGCGTAGCCGGCCTGTTGTTCAAGGCTACGTCGTCCGCAAGATTTGTCAGCTTGACGCCATCATATCCGCCCGTCTTCGCTTCCCGCAGAAGTTGGCTGATCTCCCGTGCTACATCTGTATATTCAGCACCGCCGAAATCACGCTCCAACAACCGGCCGCGAACATATAACGGGTAAACGCTTTGACCCACGCCGCCTTCACGTTCCAACTCATCGGCGCGCCCAACTGCTTCGTCTTGCTTATCCCACCATTTGCTGTTGCCGCCTTCTTTCTGCGCCAGCCGTTCAAAGGTATCCGCCTTTGCCAGCATGTCGCGAACAGGCTTTTGAGACGCATACTCTGCATATCCGGCGGCAGTGCGCGGGTCATCGACCAGCCACGCGGCTTGGCTTGCGCCGCTTGCCTTAGTTGAACTGCCGAATTGTTTCTTATCAAACGCCGTGAAGTTCTGGCTTGTCCCGTGATAGAGCACCTTGCTCGTATCAAACCCCATCGCCTCGGCTCTGGCCTTACGGGCTTCAGGACTCATGTCCAGCGCTGGTTTCACCGCAAACGCCGTCACATCCTCTTGCGCCATGACCTGCTGCACGGCACGCCGCTTCGCCATCTCTCCCGATAGCACGGCTTCTATGACGTCATCCGCCGTTTGGAACCCGTAGCCCGAGAGCTTGTTGCGCAGACGTTCGAAGAACTGCAACACCCGGTCAAGGATGCCGTTGATCTCGCGGCCGAAGTCGGTGCCGTTCTTGCGGGCTTCAACGAGATGAGCCGCCGCCTCTTCCTCAATGGCTTTGGCCGGGTCGGAGCGGTTGGCGTAGGCTTCGCGATAGGTTGCCTGTAGCTTTTGCGGGAAAACATCGCCTTTTTCGGCGGCTGTCTTAGCCAGCAGCTCGACTTCCTTATCAGTTAGAAGCTTCAGTGACCGAAGCGCATGCACTGCTTCATGGGTCAGCCGCCCGGCCGGATCGACGGCATGACGCGCGAGATAAACCGCAGCCGTCTGGGGATCGAAAAACGCATCGACCCGGCCCGGCGCATTGCGCACGGCAGCAGCCAGGCGCGGCCCGAGTTCATCGGGATCGTCAAACACCCGCACCCCAACCCCTTCGGGCAGGATGCCGCGCATCTCCGCTATGGCGTCGTCAATGGCGGCGTCGAGTTGGGCGAGCTTGAAGAAGGGATCTCCGTCCGTGCTTTTCGTGCTGCTTCCAAGCGGTCCGCGATCGCGCGCACCCGCTCCAACAAGCTCCGAGCGTCGGAAGTGATTGTGGATTGCGGCCTCGTTTTTGAGTCCTGCGATGCCGAGTCGGTCAAGCTGCTCCTCCATGTCGCGGAACGCGCGCCAGTCTTCCAGTAGCGCATCATCGCCCAATCGTATCACGGGCTCGACGTTGATGTCCCGCGACAGGGCATCAAGAAATTCGTTGATCGACGGGCGTTCGGCAAAAAATCCCGCCTCATACGCTTTCAAGGCCGCATCATCGAGCGTCATGCCCTTGGCGGAAATCAGTTGCCGGTTCTTGCCGCCAAGGATGCTGGTGATTTCTCCGCCCTGATCCTGCAATCGGCCGGCGCTCATGATCCACGATTGCAACCCCTGCGGCCGGGGCGGGCGTTTTTCATCCTGAACAATGCGCCACATCGAAATGATGTCTTCGACTTCGCTCTGGCTCATCTCGTCGCCAGACTCAGGGTCGCGATAAACCGGAACATCATCGGCATCGGTGCGCGCCGCGACCGACTTCGCCAGTTCTTCCTCGGTATCCTTGACGCGCGCCTTGGCCTCATCAAGCTCCTTCAGCAGCGCGGCCTTTTCTTCGCCTTCCGCCGCCTTTAGCGCAATGTTGATATCGTCAATCTTGTCTCTGTAATCCTCGATCCGGTCCTCGGTGCGCGCGACGAACTCTTCCCGCACGACATCGGGAGACTTCGGCGCCAACGGCAGATCCGGCTGAGGCCCATCACCGCCACCGCCCGGCCCATCGTCGCCGTCATCCCCGCCCTTCGGCTTCTGGGCCTTCTGCTCAAGCTCCGCAATCTTTGCCTCGATCTCCGCCGCTTCGCGCTCGGCGCCCGCTTGCCCTCGCTTCAGGTAGTCAACCAGCGTATTGATGAATCGCGGGTACTGCTTCAGGATCGTGTCAACGTCATAGACGCGCGTCAGATAGTTCTCGGGCAGCATCGCATCTTCCGGCAATAGGCCGTGCTTCTGCGCCATAGCCTTCAGCGGATCGAACAACTCCTTGCGCATCGCCTTAGCCGCTTGCGCCACGAACTTGTTGTCGTGCACGTCGCCCGCGCGCATGGCCCGGCCAACCTCTTCCTTGAACTCTTTGAAGGTCAAGGCTGCGCGATCGCCCATCATCCGTTTGAGGCCAGCCCGTAAGGGGGCCGCCGTCGCGCCCTTGTCACCGAAGCGATATTCGGCATAGGCCTCATCCATCGCGCGCACCGCACGATACAGCCTGGCCTCGCCTTGCGTCTTAATCACGGTTTCGACCGAGCCCCCGCGCGGTCCTGTCGGAATACCTTGCTCGTTCTGCTTCAGCGCCAGCGGGCTTTCCACGAGACGGTGCAGCGCATCCCGTGCGGTGCCGAGCGAGGAATACGCGACGCGCGTCAACGGCGACGTTGCCGACAGCGCTTCGCCAATGCCGGCAGTTCCAGCCACCTTGTTCTCGGCAATCTCCACGGCTTTCGCACCCGCCGACGTGCCCATGCCGCTACCGGTCTCCGGCTCGATCCTGGTGGTCACATCCGCCAGTCGTTCGGCCCGCAGCCGTTCCGCCGCCTGCATGCCACCCGGACCAAGCGGGTCCAGCGCCGGGTCGACCGGCATGCGCAGGTCCGCTTCCATGCGCTCGCCAAGGCGCGCAATGCTCCGCCCCTTATACTGGGCAATGCCCGCACCCAGCAGGCTCCCGAGCACCGTAGCGCCGCCGACAGCCAGCAGGCTTTCATTGAGCGTCCGCGTGGCCTGCATCTGGTGCAGCGCCGCTTCCTGAATGGCCGCACCGCCCGCCGCTTCGGCGCCAACCCTGGCACCTTTTCGCAGAGTTTCCTCGACCAGACGCAGCCCGCGTGCGCCGCGTGTCACCAATCCTGGCCCTGACAGCAAGGTCGACGGCGACGCAATGCTTGCCACGCCCGAGGCCAGAAACCCTTTCCACCCGGCTTCGTCGAGGATTTTCGTGTTTTCCAGCTCTCGGCGCAAGCGAGCAATCAGGTAGTCGGTTTCCTTGTCGTTGCGGCTGGTCAGAAAATAGTCCGCGTAAGGCTCCAAATCGGTGCCGCCGATCCTGTCCCACGGGTTGTGATCGGGATCACGGTCGCCGAACTGTTGCGCGCGGTGCTCCAGCGTTGCGCGCAACGCGCCGATCTCGTTCTCACGCTCGAAGGCCGCGCCCCATAGACGCCTGTCCGTGAAGCCTGCCGGGTTGGCGGGCGGCTCGGGCGCATCCGGCGTGCTCTTGAACTTGTCCGGGTGGCCAATGGGCTGGAACCCCGTCAAGCTCAAGTCGTCATCAAGAAATGGCATGCGGATGGATTGCCCTTGTTATTGCGGGATCTTGTTTGCGCCGCGACGGCCAACGGATTCGGGTCTGCGTTCCATCGATTTCTTGAGCGCTTCCCGTTCCTTCTCCGCTTGTTTCTCGGCGGCGGCCTTCGCTTCAGCCTCAAGCTTTTCAACGGTGGGATCGCCACGGCGCTGGATGGACTTCTCGGGCGGCATAAGTTCTTTGTTGACGCCTTGGCCGGAGTTGTCGCGGCGCCAGCTCGGCACCGTCAATTCTTCCTGCTGCTGCTTGCGTTGCGCCGGGCGCTCGGCTTCTTTCTGCTCTTTGCGAATTTCGGCTTCCACCGCAGGACCGCGACGGTCAATGAAGCCTTGCGCCTTCATCATTCTTTGCGTTGACAGTTCCGGCCACCAGCGCTTTGGCCGGCCGTTTTCCCCAAGCACAAACTCCGGGATGCCGTTCTTGTTCACATATTGCACGATATACGTCGGCATGCCCGTTTGCGCGACATTCCGCTTTGTAGTGTCGTCGGCAATGAGCCGCACCGTGGACTCATCAAGCGCGGGCACGGGCGTCGGCAAACCGGCCTCCGGCGTCGGCCCTTCGGTGCGGCCGGCAAAGCGGTGCAATTGCGCCCGAACGTCATCCACCATTTGCCGTCGTATCTCGGCCGAGTCGATGCCATTGGGGCCGCCGAAAAACCTTTCCGGCGGCAACGGCATCAGATCGCCGGCAATCTTCGACCCGTTGGTGTAAGTCGTGCCATACAGCGCCTTGATCTTTTGGGTGGCGAATTTCTTGGCCACGTCCTTATCGCCCCACTGGATAAAAGCGTTTTCTGCAATCTTCTTGTACTCGTAGAATAGTTCATCCTTCACGCCACGATACTCGCCCTCGGCGTTGGGCTCGAAAGAAGCCCACCCCGGATCGAATGCCTTGTCCTTGATGTCATCGAAGCTCAAGGCATCCGAAAAGGTCTTGAGGTCTTTCTTGCGGAACTCGACTTTCTTTTCCCATTCCGGGGTGGCCATCTCCGCCATCTTGGCCAGCGCTTCGCTCGGCTCATAGGCTTGGCCGCGCAACGCGGCATAGAGTTGCGCCCGCTCCACCAGCTTGGCTTGCCCGTCGTGCTGGTCGAGAATGTTGGGATTGCTGTCGATCAGGTTGTTGATGGCCGTGAGGCCCAGCGTTTGCTTCTTCGGATCTTTGGAATTAACGAGACCCCGCAGCGCTTGGTAGACCGAGTCCGGTGCAGCGTTGAGCTTTTGAACCATCACGATGCCTTGGTTCAGAGCCTCGGGATTGCCGGCGAACATCTTCTCCCCGAGGTCGGTCCCGTCGAAAATTGTGTTCAGCGCTTTCTTGTGGTCCTTGTCGTAAGGATTGAATGGCACTGTGCCCTGAAGTGCGCCGGAAATGAACGCATGGGTTGCCTCGGCTTCCCGCTTTTTTGTGATGACCGCATCGAGCTTCTTCTGTTTCGTCTCAAAGTCGCGCATCAGGTAATCTTGCGTGGTGCGCGAGAATCCGGCCGGGGCAACAGTCTGCCCGCTGGCATCGGCCACACGCACGACGCCCGGAATGGCGTTGGCTTCGCGGGGTGCGCCGGTATCGTTGGCAGGTGTGCGGCCCGCTGTAATGCCGCGCTGCGACACTGGAACAGGCTCAGACGGGGCGGCAACAGCCATCCGGCCACCGCCTTGATACATCTGCTGGCCCTTGGCGTATTGCCCACCATACCGCTTTCCGCCTTCTCTGGCCTCAAGCGGCTCGATGTGCCAATCTTCATGCCCCAGCGGAAAATGCAGGCCGTATTTTTTTGCGTTGGCATGTGCCCACGCAACCGCCGCCGTCTTGGAACCGCCTAGACCACCGCCGCGATCGCCATATTGCAGATCGACCGCTTCACCCGATTGATGTGTGCTCCCGCCCGGCGGTGCCACCCACTTACGGGCTTCGGCCTCCGATCCATATTTTTGAACAGCCGCCCGCCATAGTTCCGCTTGTCGCGCCTTGTCACGATGGCCAGACAGCACCCGAATATCGTGGCCGGCATCCTCGGCCGCAGCCATAAACGCCGCCAGTCTGTCCTGCATGACCGGATGCAGATTGGCGACATCATTCTTGCGGCTCTCATAGCCTTTGGCAAGTTTGGCGGTCAGGTATTCGGTCGGACTCGCGGGACGAACGCCACCCGCCTGTTGCCGGCTTCCGCCACCCAACAGCGTCGCGAAGTGGGCTTCCATGTCCCGGATGGAGGTCGATCCAAGCGCCCGCGCCTGCTTGGTCGTGGTGGCTGGCACCGTATCATCGCCCCGTGCCAAAGCCGCCTTGAACCCGTCTCCATTGGGCGAGAATTGGAAGGCTTGCAGAATGGCAGCTTGGCGCGCGACCGGCAGCTTGGCCATGTCGATGCCGTGCTTCTTCATCTGGTCAGCGAATTTGTAGTGATCAAGCCACGCCCCATAAACCGCAATCTGCTGGTCTGGCGTCGCATTGCGATATTGTTCATAGGTCAGACCGCCGAGCTTGCCACCCGCTTCCTTGAACGTCGCCTCCCCAATTTGCGTCAGGCCGTTGTAGGTGCCTGTCGATTGGCGCGGATTCCAAGCGGATTCGACTTGAACAACGGCTGCAATCGCCGCCGGGTCGACGCCGATGCCCGAGGCCACGGAACTTACTGCTTTGACCGTCTCAGGTGTTGCATCCCTGGGGATCAGAGAGGCCCCCGGCCCGACCGGCGCTTGCTGCGCCTCCTTCAGATAGGACTTGGCCCGTTCTTCCCATTGTTTTTTGGTGGCCTCGATCTGGTCGGCCGTCAGATCCTTGCTGGCCTTGTTCAGCCAGGTCTCGAACGCGAGATCAGCCGCTTTCTTGCGCAGCGCGTTTTGATGCTCGATGCTGAGGCCCGGCGCGGCCTTGATCGCACTTTCCGCAATCTCGATTGACTGGTCGAGTGATGCGGGGTCTGCCGTAACCACGGACACGGCGCCACTGATGTTCCGATCCGCAAGGCCGATCTGGTGCTGAGTGACGAACGACTGCTGGCCGTTCAGAGCGCGCGGAGCATAGCGGTTGCGCAGCGAACTCACGTCATACGGTGCACGGTGCTCGTACTTGGTGCCCTTCCAGCGCTCGGCCCATTGCGCCCCACGCTCGCTAAACCCGTTCGCCCATTCGTCGGCAAACCGCTCCCCGTTGCCGCCGGTCTGAGGATAATTATACAGATCCTCATCAAGCCTTTTGTGCTCCTGCATCGCAAAGTCGTTTTGAGCGGTCAGGTATTCGTACTCGGCCCGCTTGTCGGCTTCCCGATTGGCCTCGGCCTCAAACGACCCGAACGCATCGCCCAACGACGCAATGCCCCGGCCAAGCGCCTGCATGGCGCGGCCCGGAGCTTCATAGCCATCACCCGTCGAAAACGGTTGCGGACGCGGCTCGTAATTGACTGTCTGCTCAGTCACCGGGATCTTAGGAATGACAGCCCCCGCTTATGCGTTGATCTTCAGTGCGCCGCCACTACCGCCGAAACCCTTGATGGTCCCGGCAATGCCACTCAGGAACGTACCCGCCGCCGCGATCTTGCCCGCCTGCCGCGTCGATGCCGCTTGCGCTTCGAGATCCTTGGCCTTGTTCTCGTTGCCGACCGCCGCGCTCTCCGCGTTGACATACGCGGTGCCCTGATCCATCACGCGGTCCTGCCAATTGGACCCGAAGATGGTCAATGCCGCGCTGCCATACGTCGGGTCGACGCCACCCTTGGCCGCGTTGGCAATGCCGGTGCCTTCAATCTTGTCGTACTTGAACCCAAGCTTTTCCTGCTCGACGGCACCCTGCATGCGGTTCTGGCGCGCGTTGATCTTGGAGACAATAGCATTATTTTCCATCTGAGCCGCTTGGGCGTCTGCTTGCTGCTTCGCCCCCATGGCACTCACCATGGACCCAGCCAGTCCCGCAATTGCGCCGACGGCCATCATGCACATTCAAATCACCCCGAAGTCGAAAGTTCTGCGACCAACGCGATAACGTGAAAGGGCAGCGGATCATCGTGCTCAAGTCTTACCACAGCTTCGCGATCCCAGCCCGATGGGAAATCCACGCTTTCCTGCGCAATCCCCGTAAACAGCGGCGGGCTTGCATCCATCGGCTGCGTTGCGCGCCGATAGAGCAGCGGCTTTTGATTGGCCGCGTCCGGCCCCATGGTGCCACCCAGCGACGCAACCAGGCGCGGGTAAACCTGACTGATGCGCTTGGCCCGGCTTTGTGCCGCGCCGGCCTGGGCACCCGCTTCCAAATCCTGCGTTTCGAGAACGGCCGTGTAGCCGTATCCGATGTGTGCTTTCGTCGTGGCCCGATTGAGCGTCACGCGGCCCGAAGACGACACGGTATGGCTTTCAACGGCGCCGTTGTTTAAGACCTTCACGTCCTGCCCGCGCAGATGCCAGAGCCCGGAAAGCGTCGTTGTCGAGCCGCCCGAATAGGTGAGCGAGCTATCCAGCAACACCGCGTCTTCCTTGTCGGCGTCGTCGTTGAACGGTGGCAGCATCACCTCAATGGTATAGGCGCCATCGCGAAGAACGGACAACCACAGCTCATCGCCTTCATCAGACGGGATGACGCAGATTGATTGCACCTCGCCACTGCCGCCGAGGATATGCCGGCCCCAGGCGATGATCTCCTGCGCTCGCTCATAGGTGCAGGCCGCCAGCGTGCCATCCGTGCGCCGGCACCAGATCACGGAATCGGGAACGAGTTCATAGGCAAGCTCGGTGAACCCGCCGCCCATGATGTGCTCGGAGAAAATTGTGAGGTCCGTGCTCTGAAAGGCATCGTCGGCGTAGCTGTATTGATATTCCCGGAGCTTGCGCGCGGGGTTGTTTGCCGCTCCATCGCGCTGCGGATAGAGCACGAGCTGATTGACACGCACGGGATGCGCTTCCGAAGTGCCATAGGAGGTCTGCACGACGGCTTTGAAGTTGGTCGGGGTCAGCGCTTCGTTCTGGTTGCTCGCCGCAATGGCATATTCCGACGCGCTCGTGCCTGCCATCAGCACGCGGCCCGAGGCCAGCCAGCGGATGACATCGGCCGACCCGCCGGCAATGCGATACGTTACCGCCTTGTCGTCTTCGCTGCCGTCCGTGAAATCCTCATAGCCACCCGATCGCGTGCCCCAGATGACAGACGGCTCCGACGTTGATCCGGCCAGGAATAGACGCTGTTCGTAGAACGCCAGTGCTCCCGGATAACCGCGATAGTCGGACCAGGCCCCCTCTTCCCATAGGCTTGTGCCCGCGCGCACGACGGATTCCGGCATCTGATAGCGCACGATGACAGCCGCAGCGACGGTGGCCGATGTCACGGCCGTGATGCGAACGATGCAATAGCCTGGGTGCAGGAAATCCGAGTCAAAATAATTTGTTGGGGTTGGCCCAACCACGCGCACGCGGCCCGATGTGTGATCCGGTACGCGCGTATAGTTCTGCCAGTTCGCCGTGCCGGCAACATTGGCGATCCCGTACACATTGCCCGCGTTCGTGTACATTGATCCAAACGTCATGGCGATGTTGCTCCCAACGGGAGCTGACGCCACGCCAATCGATCCCTCTTCATTGAGACGAAACAAACCGCCAACCATGTCGGAATGAAACGCACTCGCGCTGGCCGTCAGAGTGCAGCTTGTGTTGACCGTATAAGTGCCATAAGCCGTCACCGCCGTAGAAAACGCGCTTGGCGTGATCTTTGTATCTGGATCGCCGTTAATGGTGCGGAACGGACCCGTCGTGATGGTCGGGGTTGTCAACGTCCATGACGTGTCGGACAATCGGGTGATCTTGCGAAGCGGGTGCGAGAGATGCGCAATATAAAGCGTATCGTAGACCTGGGCGAAGGTCATCTCTTCCACTTCGGGGAACGAATACGTGGTCGCCAGCGACACCACCTCACCCGAGGTTCCGCCGGACGTGTAGGCGGTATATCCCGATGTGTCGACATTCAGTTGAAACGTGTTCGCGGTCAACACAGTGACTTCAAAGATCCGATTGTTGACCTCGGTCATTCCCCCGACCGAAAGGATTTGCACATAGTTTCCGGTCGTCAACCCGTGCGACGTTGCCGTCACCACGCCATTGGCCGCCTGCGTGATGCCCGTGATTGCAACCGGCGTATAGGTGATGATGCCGCGATCCTTGAAAAACCAGACGAACGAATCCCCAAACCCCAGGCAATAGCTCTGCTCGGTGCTGTACACGAACGGCACCAGCCGCAGATTGTCAAAATGCTCGCATACGAACCGCGTGCCGGAGCGCTTGCGAGCACCACCGTGCGGAACGATGTCCATATTTTCCAGCGTGCGACAGCCGGATGCATATTTTTTTATGTCGGTGCGGCCACGCAGCCGGGGCGATAGCTCGCCGCCACTAAAGTTAGTAATTGGGAACGAAATCTTCATGGAATAATTCGCGACCGTATGTTATACTTTTCTGCATGGACAAAAGAACTCTTTATGCCCAGAAACGTCGGGCAGCGATGATCGGGCGCAAGTTTGGTCGACTGCATGTGATTGAATGGCTCCGAAGTGACCATGCCGCTCATTACCGCGTAGAATGCGGGGAGTGCGGGAAACAATTTGAACGAACACCACAGGCACTCACCAAAGCGAAAAGCCCATGTCCGTGCTTCACGCACCAGACAAAACATGGGCAACTCAACAACCCAACTTACAAAACTTGGAACAACATGGTGAACCGTTGCACGTACCCGAGCACGCCAAATTTCAAGCGCTACGGCGGGCGAGGTATCACGGTCTGCGAACGCTGGCGCGACTATGTGAACTTCCTTGCCGACATGGGCGAACGTCCACCCAACACAAGCCTCGATCGCATCGACGGCAACGGCAATTACGAACCTGGAAACTGCCGATGGGCCACACGCAAAGAGCAGCGACGCAACATGGGTGAGAATACCATGATGACGTTTGCCGGCGAGACAAAAACCCTTGCTGAATGGGCGGAAAAAGTTGGTATCAACCGACAAACCTTGCGTTTTAGGTATGTGCGCAAAGGCTGGTCCGCAGAACGAGCACTAACCGAACCTTTAGGCACCAGCACAGGGCGACGCGCCAAACGTTAGAGCCTCGCTGTCAGCCAGCCGGTGGCGTCGACAAACTCACGCGGCGTGCCTTCTTGTGCATTGACGCTGCGGGCGTCGCGGATCTTGGCCGCATACATATCCCACATCGTTTTTGCGAGACTGGCGTTATCGGCCAGCGGCATGGCCAGTTCAGCGGCCAACCGCTGCGCGAGGCAATCCACAAACAGCGTGTCGAATTGCGCCGTGTCCGTCACCCGCGCGACGTATTCGAGCCGCACCGTGTCCTCGTCGGACAACAAGTATCGCCCCTCGATCTTGTACGGCGCGCCCGTGGAGTACGGATAGCCGTATTCGATCCCGCCCGCGATGTCGTCGAGGTCCGTGCGGATGACCTTAAGGCAATCCGCCGGCAGGGCGTGCTGATAGGCAAACTCGTGATTGGGCGTCGTCACCAACAAGGCCAGCGTTGAGCGCTGGATGGCAAAATTCCAATGGTGATCGCGGAGCATGATGTCACGCGCCAGCGGGTAATGCAACGTGCACAGGTCTGCCGCCTTCGTCCCCTCGGACAGTGATGTGATCTGGCTGTGCCCGATGCGGGTCAGTGCAAGATTGCAGATGTCGGTTTCAGATGCCATGCCCATTCCCATAGAATAGTCCGTTCCATTGCAACGGATCATCTATAACGCCGTAGAGTGGCGACAAAGACAGCACCCACGACTTGCGATGCTCCGCCCCCGGCGGCAATTTCCACCAAAGCCGCCCGCTACTCCACAAGCCAACGGCTTGGCAAATCCGCCGATGCCACGCACTGCGATCCGCTTCAGTCTGCAAATGCGTCATGGCGTAGCCGGTCGCGTCGAACCCAGTCGCAGGCTCGACCGCATGCGACCACTCGGCCGTCTCGACGCGAACAGCGCTGCCCGTCGCAATCGCCTCGGGTAGCGCTTTTGCAGCAATAAAACCGCCGGCCTCGGTGCGGAATATCGTCTTGAGCGACACGTCACAGACCGCCCAATCTGCACCGATCTTCACCTCGATCGCCTCGTGCCCGTCGACGACATTATTCGGCGTCTCCATGGTCAAGAAATGCACGCGCCGATGCGGCACGCCGCACGGTCCAAGAATGGCCGCCGATGTCCATGCACAATGATCGCCACACAGCAATTGCAGCGTTGACGTTCTCGACTTTGCTAGACGTTGCGAAAGGCTCAGCCCCGCATCGCCCTTGCCAAAGGCGACCATCCGCGATGCCGCCGAAACCAACGCCACAACGTCCCCAGTATTGACCACCATGCGCGTGGTGTTCGGGGTTGCCGTGTTGGTCAACATATAGAGACCTGGTCGCGTCAGGTCATAGGTGTGCTCGTTATACTTGTAATAACCAGGATTGAACGCGATCTGTGGCGCCCATACCAACGTCGGCAAGTTGCCAACCGGGGCCAGTTCTTCCCGCGTCAACCCATTAAACCAGAATGCTTTCTGCATCTCTTATCCACGCCAAATCGCCGAGAAGCGGCACACCTGCTGCGAGTCGAGAACGCCATAGGCCGTCGCAGATGATCCTGTTGTCCATTGTCTTTCTAACGCTTGGACGTAGTGAAATCCGAGGCCTGGGTATCCATCATAGCGGACATGACCTGCAACAACACCCGTCCCGATCGAGCCGTAGATACTGCTAATCATTGTGGTGTTGTCGACGCCAATGCCAGACAAATAATCGCCGCTGGCTCCGCCGCTGAAAGGTAAATTCAGCGCGGCCGTCACAGGCTCGTCGTTGAGCCCTCTTATCATCGAAACGCGATTGCCGGCAGAGTTGTTCAGGTTTCTCGGTGTCGCGCTATTATACGTCCACGAGGCCGTGCTGTCGCTCGACGTTGCTGCGATTGTCACGCGATTATACATATTCCAGACGCCGATCAAGCCAGCCGTTCCACCTGCGGCAGTTCCACCGACAATGAAATCAACCGTCGATGTGCCGTTTGTGCGAACAGTGCCAACATACGTTCCGCGCTGCGCGGCGGGGCCGTTTGTAATTGCGATTTTGTTGACGAGAATGCCCGCGACGTACTCTAGCTCGGTGGTGCCCGCCCCGGTGCCGCGTGCGGTATCGGATGTCCAGGCAGGCCCCCGCGTGCAACGATAGGTGCCGCTATCGTTCCACACAAACAGATCGTAGTTGCTGTTCGTCGTGCACGCCGCCGGGCTCTTGGTTGCGTCGGTCGTGGCCTGCGATAGCTCCGCCGCAATATCGTGCATCTTCCAACGTGTTCCGTCATAGATTGGAACATGCTGACCAACGTGCGGCGTATAATAGATCGTTGAAGCAGCCGAGACCGTTGACGTTAGCACAGGTGTCGCCGTTGTCAGCGTCAACCGCCCTTGGGGCGGACCAGGCGAAACGCCAAGATTGAGGCGAGCGGTTGAGGCGTTGGCAACGTCTGAAAGATTGTTCGATGCCACGACGCCCGTCACCCAAGACGGGTTTCCGCCTGGTCCGCCGGATTGCAAAATCTGGCCTGATACGCCCGCGCCGAGCACCACCCATTGCGTCGCGTTGCGGTAGAGAATATCGCCTTGCGTCCAGCCGATGCCCTCCGCCAAGGCCCGAAACCCAGCCGCCGCTGTGCTGGCGCCCGTGCCACCATCGGTTACGGGAACGTCTGTGCCGCCCGCGCGATAAACCGCATTCCCCTCGACCGCGATATCTCCTGCGCCCGCGCGCGTAATTGTGGTGTCAGACGCATGGCCAAGATTGATGGCGGTAAACTGCGGACTGTCGCCCGCGGTGTCTAAGGCATCGACAAGGTCGACGAGATCTCCATTAATCTGCACCTTGGCATAGGTAATGTCGGCCTCGTCCATGTTGACCGGGAAGCCAAAAATCTGAGATTTAATGACGGCCACGTCTCACCTCGCTTGCAGTGTCAGCAGTCAACCGACCTCATCACGCCGTAATTGCCGCCACCTTGTTGCCGACGTTGATCTGGAAAATTGCGACCGAGTTCGCCGGCATGTAGTAGCGGGCTGTGGTCCCGGTCTGCGCATTGGGATTGGACCCGAACGCCACATAATGAGCGGTGGAATCCGTCGCGATCCGAACGAACGGCTTGCCCGCAGTTGAGGCCGACGACTGCGCATTGCTGGCGCTGGTGGTGACGACTTCCGACACGACGCTTTCGCCTTCGATTGCAACAAGGCCGTGCGAACAGAAAGCCACATGAAGACTTGCCATGGGGAATGCCTCTTAGATGTCAGGTTGTCGATCAGTCGTCACCGAGAAGCGTGCCATTGACGGTGATGGTGCCGGTCACGGCCAGCGTGCTGGTGGCATCGATGGTCGCAGCAGAGCCCGAGACGTTGAGATAGAGATCCGCTGCCGTTCCCGTGCCATCGACGACGCCAATATCCAGTGGACCAGTGTGCCGGCTTCCCGTGGCCGTGCCGCCAGACAGCGTGATCTCAAGCGACGCGCCGACGTTGACCTGCGTCGTGCTGCCGAGCGACTTGTCGGCCGCTGCCGAGATGGCCGTTGTGCCGAGGCCAATCACAAAGTTGGCATCGCCCGCCCCGCCGGTCAGCGTGGCGCCTTCCGCAAACGCGGTGTAGTTCGCGCGCGAGCCCATGAAGGCGATCGAGCTTTCGACAAAATCAAAGAGCTTTGTTGCGCCGTGCGAGCCGCTGGCCGCGCCATCCGTAATGGCGACCGACAAGGCCGTCAGCGTGAACGTCAACTGGAAGTCGCGGCCGTTGCGCAGGATGCTGCACGAGAGCCCCGAGGTTGCCGGCGCGGCGCCGATCAGCGTGGCGTTGTTGGTCTGCGCCAGCAGCGCCAGATCATCCTCGTTAATCACCGTCTCACCGATGCGGATCGTATTCACCCAAATATCGTGATTGGGGCCGTTCGTATCGGTGATGCGTCGGGACATTCTCTGATCTCCTGTGCGGGATGAGTTAGGCCGCTGTCACCAGCGACGCGAGCGGCAGTGTTTCGGCGTAGCAACCCTCGAACGCCTTGCGGCCGATGTGGCGGAAGCGAAGCAGCGTGTCGCAGTAGACCTTGCCGCCGAGGTCGCGCCAGCGCATGCAAAAGCGATAATCCTCGCCGACCACCTCGGGCAGCTCGCCACCCTCTTCGCTGGGCATCAGATCGAACCAGAACAGCGCATGCGCCTTGCCGCCTGGTGCGTTGCGGTCGCGATAGGCCAGCTCGGGATGCGCGGCCACCATGGTCTCTGCGCACTTGCGCGAGATGCGCAGGAACCCGGTTGGAAGCATCCGAACTTCCAGCAAGCCGGTCTGCGGGTTGAAGGCTCCACCCGTCAGGCGCTTGATCGGGAACTTGATCGGATCGGCGCGGGTCGGATAGGTGCCGCCGACCAGATCGCAGTCATGCGACAGGATGCGCCGCACGGCGGCATCTTCCCAGGCCATATCGTCATCGAGCATCACAAGGTCGTCGCAGCCGGACGCCAGGAACTCGGCCAAGACGCGATTGCGCGCCCGAGGCAGAATCGAATCCCCGACGCACAGATGGAACTTCATATCGATGCCGGCGCGCATCAGGTCTTGCGTCGTCTCGACCAGGCTTTGCTGGGTCTCGGCATCGGGTCGGCCGGTGAACGAAAACATCGCCAGATAGACGCGCCGCATCAAATCCTCGCAGGCTTCGCTGCCGTCAGGCAGTAGTGATAATGATCGGGAAGAACTTCGCCGGCTGCATCCCAATCGGAGACAAAGAACGGCCGGTAATCGGTCATCGGCGTGCGCCCCACGTTGCGGGCGTAGAACGGACGATTGAGGAACCCCAATTGCTCCGGCGTCACGACCCGCGTATGGCCGGGATCACCCCAGGCCCATTTGCTGTGCTGATTAGGCGTGATGATGTAGAAGCGCCCGCCGGGGGCCAGAATGCGCCATATCTCATCGAACAGCGCGAAAAAGGAGCGCCAGTCGCCCTGGCGCCCAAGGTGCTCGACAACATCGTAGGCGTGAACCTCCGTGAAGGTGTTCGCCTCGAAGGGATAAGGAAAGACATCGAGGTCGTGAACGACATCGCAGCCCGTCCCGCCATCCATGTCGAGAGTGACGAGGGAGATCCACTCTCCCTCGCCAAGCTTGCGTTGCCGGCTGTTACCGGCTCCGATCAACAGGTGCATCAGTCGTAAGCGTAGTAGATCTCGCACGTCACCGTGCCGGCGCCCGACGACAAGTTGGCGTCCTGGATGATGAGCGTGATGTCCAGATCGCACTTTGGATCGGTGGTCTGGCCGTTCACGAACTCATAAAGCCGCTTACCCCAGTTGGCACGGTCCTTAATGAAGTCCTTCGTGCCGCTGGTCGAGCAGACGATGCCGTCGTTGATGGCATCGGGGTCGTTGGTGATGTCGCTCCGAGACGACGTGTTATAGACGCCGATGTCAAAGGTCGCCGTCGTGGCGCCGAGTGTATCGTGAGAAATCACGGACTGGCCCAGGATGCGAACATTCGACGGCAGACGCGCCATCAGGTAGGTGCTCGACGTGGAGTCGGCCGCAGCCGTCTCGACCGTCTCGACCCACACCTTGACGCGGCCACCGGCCTCGCCTGGATCGGCAAGAGCGAGATTGCTCGATGTCAGCCCCGTCATAATCCGGGAACCGTAGTTGGTGGTCAAAGCCATTGGATTGATCTCCTAGAGATTGATGCGTTGATGAGTGCCGTCAGCTATTAGCCTGGGCCAGCCGTCGGATCGCACTCGATGTAGCCCACGCGGGCCTCTTCCATGCGCGTCGCACCAATGGTCATCGAGAGAAACACCTGCGTCGCATAGTTTTTGTCCGCGCGCTCGCTGATGCGCGAAGAGATGTCCTTGCCGACGCCAAGCAGCATGCCGCCCTTGGCCCAGAACAGGCACTTGTGGTCGGAGTTGGTATCCGTCCCGATGCGCTCCGTCACCACGATGTTGAAGCCGGCGAACTGCGCGACCTGGCCATTCACCAACGGCTTGATCGAATTGTAATCGTGGCTCGATACGCGGGTGTCCATCAGCAGCGACTTGACCTGTGCCGCGTTGATGACGCACCAGCACTCATCGTCCGGGTCGACGTTGCCGGCCGAAAGAAGCTTTTTGGCTTCCAGCAGCTTGGCCACGTTAAGCCCGAGATCCGCGCCGGACACGCCCGGCCAACGGGTCTGAACGTCAACGATCATATTGGTATCAAACGCCGTCGACGTGCCGCCATCGACGCCCGTGTAGGCCGTGCCGTCGGCGGCTGCGATGATCGCGTCATCCATGGCGCGTCCCATGGCCATCGCACCAGCCTCGGCATACTGCGAGGTTGGGTCGATGAGCATGCGGATCTGGTCCTCGCCGTCGATCAGGTCGGCCCAGTCGTAGTCACTGAGCGACACGCGGCGACGGGTGTGCGGGGTGTCCATGCGCGGCGTGTCGGCATGCCGAGACGTGCGCAGGCGGGCCGAGACCGCACCCAACTGCTCGAAATATGCGTTTTTGCCGTTGACGGTTTCGGTTCGCACCGCCTTGCGCAGCTTCGAACCTTTCTGCTGGCTAAGGTGGTAAACTGTGGAACGATACTGTTCCACCATAGACGTGGTGATTTGGATCGACATGGCGTCGAGCCTCCTATCAAAATGTTGAGATAAGGGGGTGTCGTCCGCTCAGTCGGGTATCGGCTCGAAGGCCGGCCGTCCGCGTGACAGGGTACGCTTCAGACGCTACGGAACTGCGTCAGGATGCCGGGCCGCCAACGGGCGGGTTGTCCGGGCTTTTACGCGGCCGGCCGGGGCCTCTGCGCAGGGGCTCGATGGCGTGTCCTGCGGCCTCCGGGGGCTGCGTCGTCTGCGGTGCCGGCGTGGGACGATCGATCCACACGCCATTGGCCCGCGCTAGGCGCTCGATCTCCGTCACGTCGCCGCATCCGGGTAACGAGCGTCAAACAGTTTCTTGCGTTCGTTCACGGCCCACTCGTGCTGTGGGTGCGCCTTGTCGAACAAGGCCGCCGTGTTTTTGCGCATGAACTCAGCAATCGATCGATCGAGATCGGCATGGTTCGGGGCCTGCGGTGCAGTGCCCTTCAAACGGGTCTCACCAAGCCGCTCCTCACCGATCTTGACCCAGGCGCGAATGGTGCGCGGGTCGTTGCCCAAACCGGTTTCATCGAGATATTTGATGTAATCGGGATCGGCAAACTGCGCTAACGCGGCCTTGGCCAGTTGCACCTTGGCGTCGTAGCGACTGCCGTATTCCCGTTGCAGAGCGTGCTGCGCCTGGACCTTGCTTTCTTCCTGAAGCTTCTGCCAATTGTTGTGCGCCTCGATCCGCGACTTTACATAGGAGTCATAGAGGTTCTTGGTCTGGCGCTTGTTCAAGCCGTTCTGGTGCGCCCATGTGCGGAACGCCTTCTCGCCATCCTCGTCATATTCGATCGGCAGATTGGACGGGCGCTCGATCTCATAGTCATCCGGCTTTTCCGGGCGGCCTGTTGCCGCGTACCAGCGTTGCCAGCCTTCTTCATCGTCGTCGCCGGCAGGCACCGGCACTTTCTCGCGCCCCAGCAACTTTTCGAGGGATTGGTAGCTTCTACCCATGTCCTCGATCTTGGCCGTTTTCCGTTCCGCGTCCCAGAACTTAGTCGGGATATACTCGGGCGGCCCATCCTGGACCGCTTGAACCGTTGCCGCCGCACTTCCCGGCGGAGGCGCGGTGCCACCAGCGTCGGCCGGGTTGCCGCCTTGCCCCGCGCCTGGCTCAACGCCAGCCGTCAGGATAGACGACCCTGCATCCAAACTCATGCAATCCTCATCATCGTATCAGGCGATCAACGAGGTCGATATCCTCGGTCGCGGTTTCAGCAAAGCGCTCGGGCTTGAGCGCCAGCAATTGCGCAATACGCAGCGCAACATTCCGTTCGCCGTTGGCCGTGGCGATCTCGATGGGATCGCGGCCCTGGATCGGCGAATAGACGTGAAACTCGGCAAACAAATTGGCGATGGCCATGCGGCCTTCGGGGGTCGCGTAAATTGATTTCCACGCGGCCGACAACGCGCCTTGCGCGGGCTTTCGTGCCATTACAGCGCCGCCGGTTCTGGCATTTCACCTTGAGCCAGTTGGCTCATCTCGTAGCGGGCGCGCGGGTTTTCCTGGGCTTCACCGGCAAACTGCGAGATCAGCGCAGCCAGGTTGCCGCCCTTCTCAGCGCCAGCACTCAGATCCTTGATGCCACGCGCGCCGGTCGCCATGATGTTGGCCGCAGGCCCAGCCACAGCCAACTGCTGCTGCATCTGCTCCATTTGCGCGCCCTGCTCCATCGCTTCTTCATCGCGCAGCAAATCGGGATCGTTGTTAAAGAGATCCCACAGCCACGAGACCAGGGCATCCACGTCGACGCGCTTCTGGACGATCTGCGCCATGACCTCGGGGCCAAAGGCTGACAGCACTTGGAAGGTCTGCATGATGCCGCTGATCGCCTGCTGCTTCTGCGCGGTGGCGATCGGCGACACATACTCAACCGTGAAATCCAAGCCCTGGATTTCCTTCGGGGCCGGCGGCAACTCGCCAAGCCTGGACAAAATTCCAAAGACGCGATCCACCAGCGGCCCAAGCATTTCGCTTTCGAGGCGTCCAATCAGCGGACCAAACAACCGCATCTGCTCAGCCGTGCGCTGCATCACCTCGGTGGCCGTCATGTTGGCGCGGTCGGTCATCCTCATGATGTCCGCAAAAAACGTGCGCAGGATGCGCTCGCGCAGGGCAAGCTGATCCTCCATCATCGCCTGGATGCCTTGCAGGCTGACCGGCATCTGGAACACGCTGTCGGACGGGTTGCCTCTAAAGTACATCAGACCGCCCGGCACGGTGCGCGCCTGGCCAATCAGGCTGTCGTCGCGAATGCCCATCGGCGGGTCGGCGGCTTTTTGCAGGAGCTTGATCTTGGTCAACTCCATGGCCTGCAGCATCTTGATGTCGGGCAGCGCCGTCATAGCTGGCGAACGGCCATAGACCTCGCCACCGTAGCGCGACCAGCGCGGCACCAGATACGGGAACTCGGGAAAGCCGCTTTCTTCCAGCAGGTGGCACGTCTCGTGCTCGAAATAGATCGAGGCGAACGGCATGTTTTTCGGATTCTTCTTGCCGTATTCGCGCTCGTCATCCTCGCGCGGATGCACGCAATGGATGACCTTCACCGTCTCGTCATAGAGCTTGTCCTGGTACTTTTTTCGAACTTCGTCCGAGACTTTCCAGACGCCTTTGCGCTCCAT
>Ga0315903_10001415_pt1 | contig 36343 bp, 58 predicted proteins | sample LakEriMetagenome_7_FD_203524 | JGI IMG/M metagenome (GOLD analysis project Ga0315903, IMG submission 203524) | Freshwater fungal communities from buoy surface, Lake Erie, Ohio, United States - Buoy 2 MA119 | ecosystem: Environmental > Aquatic > Freshwater > Lake | place: USA: Lake Erie, Ohio...
AGGAGGCGGCCAAGCTAGCCGAGACGGCACGCCGCACGGAGCAAGAGTGCGTCGCACTCGAGATCCGGACGGTGCTCGCGCAGGCTTCGGCCGCCTCCCCCTCCCACCCCTACTTAGCCGCCAAGGGCATCGAGCCGTGCGGTGCACTCATGCGGCGTGATACCCTGCTCATTCCCAATCAAGACGTGTACGGCAATATCTGGGGCGCCCAGCGCATCAGCCCACGGGGCGGGAAGCTTTGGTTTGCCGGCCAGCGCACGGCTGAGACGTTCTTCCAAGTCGGCGAGCTCACCGGCACCGCCTACCTCTGCGAGGGCTTCGCAACGGCCGTCTCGATTCATAAGGCAACGGGCAGCGTCGCCTTTGCCACCTTCTCGGCTGGAAATTTCAAACGCACTGGTGCCGCCCTGCTGAAGGCCCATCCGGATTTGGAATGGGTCGTGGCGGGTGACGACGACTACAGCACCGCAAACAACCCGGGTGCGCGAGCCGCGGAGGCGACAGCCAAAGCGTTGGGCGCACCGTGCATCCTGCCCAGGTTTGCCGACCAGGCCAAGCGCGGCACCGACTTCAACGACCTCGCGCTTGCCGAAGGGCTCGAGGCCGTCCAACGCCAACTGCAAGGAGCGCAGCGGCCAATGGCGCCAGTCATCAATATCGCCGAGACACGACGCGAGCGTGACGGTACCGAGATGTCACAGACGGAGTTCTTCCAAGTACTCGTCCAGAAAATGAACCGACACGGCGCCGCGCCGGCCGACTGGCCCACCTTCCCGCGCCGGTTCCATGTCGTGAGTGACGATGCCGGGCGCAAGGCTGTGCTCGAGGAACTCGCGGGCGAAATCGTCGTCTACCGCGACGAGGACGTGGTCGCCGACGCCATTATCCAATACGCTTGGAATTCGATTCCGTTCGTCGAGGCCGCGAGCGGCGTCGATTATGAAAAGGCGGTCAAGTGCCGCAACATGTGGCTTGGCCTGACCCCGCCGCTGCCTCGCCGGCCGGACGCCCTGCTGGAGCGATCGCAGCCGGGGCTCACGTTCAAACGCCTGTCGTTTGACGCGCCGCCTGGCTGGCCGGGAAAACCACCGCCGGTTTTCGAAGAATTCATTTCGCGTTGCTCGCAGCCACTCGCGTTTTGCGCGTTCATCGGCTCGCTCTTCTATCCCCAAGCCGATCGCCAGCAATACCTCTACCTCTATGGCGAAGGCGGCGACGGCAAGGGCGCGCTTATGCGTCTGCTCCGTAACGTATTCGGTGCCGCGGCGGTCCCCCTGTCGCCGCCGACGCCTGGGGATAAATTCTGGAACATGCGCATTTACGGAAAACGCCTCGGGCTTTTTTTCGACTGTGCCGACTGGAAATGGTTCGCATCGCCTCAATTCAAGTCACTGACCGGCAACGACCCGCTTTTCTTCGAGGAAAAAAACCGCTCGGGGTTTTCCGATTTATCCGACTGCAAGATCATCGCGGCGTCCAATTCCAAGCCCGTCATCACCAGCCAGAAGTCCGATTTACGCCGCCTCATTTTCATCGGCGTGCGCCCCGTCTCGGTCGAAAGCGATCCGACCTACGAAGCGCGGCTCACCGCCGAGGCCGAGGCGATCATCCGCTCTTGCAAAGAGATCTACCTGCAAGAGTGTCCGACCCACGGACCGATCCCATTTGACCCCGCCGTCGACGTCGCGCTCGAGTCCGAAGCGGCTTACCTCGACGTGTTCAACGCCCACTTCATTGTAGATCCCGAGGCCGAAATTGGCGGCGAAGATGTCCGTCCGTACCTTGTGAACGCTAACATTAGAAGTACGCTCGAAGTCAAAAAGCTCAAGGATTGCTGGGGGCGGCAAATTCCTGGGCTCGAAATCAAGCACGGAAAACGTGGCACGCGCTACGTCGGAATCAGACCTAAGCACGACTCCGAAAAGATCCGTGAGCGGAAAAAGCCCGGCGAGTGACAAGCGTGACGAACGGGTGATCGTCGGCGTGTGTCACCCGTTTTGCCAATTCTATAAACAGCTTATTCTTTGGTGACAATGGTGACAATCAAGCTAACGAGAGAAACAGTACCCTGTCCTATAGGACAAGTCGTTTTTCAGACCGATATAAAACGCCCGTCACGCCCGTCACCTGTCACCGCAGGGGGCGCGCCATGAGTCACGAGCGAACGCTCACGCTTCGCGGCGTCGGCTCAACCGGGGTGATGCGGTGTCGCTATGTCGTGAGCGGCGGCAACGAGGCGCGGCACGTCCTGACGCTTCGCGAAGGCCAATGGCCGTGCAGTGTCGTCGAGCAGGACGACGAGGGCAACGTCGCGATGGTGTTCCATGGCGACTGGGAGCTGCGCGAGCTCTGCGCGTTCTTCGCAAAGCTTGGCCGCCGGCTCGACCCGGATTTCGAAAACTGGGCGAGGTCGGACGACGAGCTAGACCGCGAGGCCAGCGCGGCGAGGGAGCTGTCATGAGTCGCGCGCATCAAGACCTGCGGCCCGACGACATCACGTGCGTAATTGATACGCGCGAACAATTGCCGCTGGCCGACCTTGATCTCAAGACCGTGCGCGGCACGCTCCCGTGCGGGGACTATTCCGTGGTCGGCCTCGAGCACGTGGTCGCCGTGGAACGAAAATCGCTCAGCGATCTGGTTCAATGCGTGGGCCGCGAGCGCGACCGCTTCGAGCGGATGCTGCGGCTCATGCGCTCGTACGAATGCCGCGTGATCGTCGTGGAAGCCCCGCTCGCAGCCGTCGAGCTCAAGCAGTACCGCGGCGAGGTCACGCCCGAGGCCGTGATCGGGTCGGTCTACTCGTGGATTGGGCGAGGCTTCACCGTCGAGTGGGCCGGCGACCGCACGCGCGCCGCCAAGGCTGTCAGCCGCATACTCTTCGCTGCAGCCCGGGAAAGGCACCGCCAGCTCGCGGGAATGCTCGGGGGGCTATCCCTGGCGCCCCCGCCCACTCCAGCGCGCCAGAAGGGCAAGGAGACAGCCTAATGGGCATTGTGCAAAAGGTAGGCGCCCTCCTGCGCCAAGCGTGGTGCATCCACGTCGCCGACTACCGGGAAGTGCTCGAACTCACCCTTGTCGCGGGCGAGCGCGCGGCGCGCTACCGCTGCATGTACTGCGGCGCAACGCTTTGGCGGTATTCCGAGCGTCCACTTACCAAAACGCGAATTTAACGCGATTGCATGGGCTGTCACGAATGACTGAGACTGACACGAATCAGCAGGCGCTCTTTGAAAAATACCTGAGCGTGCGGGCGGCATCGGTGCGCCTTGGCGTGACGCAGGGGACGATTCGCAATTGGGTGAGCGCGGGGCTGTTGGTGCCAGACGGCCGGCTCCGTGGCCAGCTGCGGTTCTTGCCCGAGACGGTCGACGCCATGGTCGAGCCTTACAAGCCGGATCGCGCACGGGGTCAGAGACTACGCGGAAAGGCCGTTAGCAACGGAGATGGCTAATGGCATTTAGAACAGCAGATGGCCGATGGCGGGCGCAGCCTCGCGTCGGCGGCAAGCGGCTGACCAAGACCTTTCGCACCAAGGCGATGGCCGAGCGGTGGGAGGCCGAGGTCGCCGTACAAAAAGAAAACCCCGGGCTAGTGCTCAGGGTTAACCAAGGATCAGATTGCGATAGCTTTCAACTTACCACTTTCGGCGCCTTTGCCAAGCGGTGGCTCGAGGAGCACTGCAAGGTCGAGAAGGCGGCGAGCCAGTACGTCGAGGACGGCAACGCGCTGCGGCGGTACCTCATCCCGCGGTTCGGGACTAGGCCGCTGCACGAGCTGACTGAGAGTGACTTGGAAGAGCTAAAGCGCGAGCTGCGTGTCAGGCTCAAGGCTAAGACTGTCAACAACGTGCTGGGGCTGGCTAAGAAGGTGGCGAAGACCGCGGTGAAGTGGAAGGTGCTCAAGGCGAGCCCTTGGGCCACGGTCGAGGCGCTGCGCGTCGGGCGGCCCGCGGTGGCGTACTGGACGCCGGCCGAGCGCGACGGCTTCCTGGCGAAGGCGTGGGCGGTCGCTCCGGACATGGCGGCCCTCGTCGCGGTCGCGGCTCACACGGGGCTGCGGCGGGGCGAGCTCGCGGGGCTGACCTGGGCGCAGGTAGACTTCGGCGCGCGGCTCCTGCGCGTGGACGCGGTCTACTGCTTCAAGGCCCATCGGCGCATCACGCGGACCAAGGGGAGCCTGGACGCCGAGTACGTGCCGCTGAACGCGGCGGCTCTCTCGGCCCTTCGCCGGCTCGAGCGAGGGGGCAGCACCGCGGTGTTCGACACGCAGCTGGTGAGGCACGCGAACGAGCGGCTTGCTCGCCTGTGCACAAGGCTGGGGGTAAAGCGGGTGAGGTTCCACGACCTACGCCACACGTTCGGGTCTACCCTGGCGATGGCAGGCGTCGAGCTCTCCCAGCGCCAACGCCTGATGCGCCACAAGACCGTGGCGATGACTGACCGCTACACGCATCTGTCGCCAGACTTCCTGCGTGCAGCGGTCGAGTCGCTAACGGCTGGCACCGATTTGGCACCGGCACCGGGGGGCGGTGCTCTAAGCACCCGGTCTAGCAGCAAAACCCTGGAGCCGCAGACCGGATTTGAAGCGGTAAGTGGCCCGCGAATTCAGCTAGTGCGCACGCCCGCTTAACCTAGGGCCCCAAGGCCCGCGGCCTTTTCGCTAGTCTCACGCCCTGTCACGGGTAAACGGCCTTTGTCACGGTGCGTGGCACCGATTTGGCACCGGGCGGGATCGCGCCGAGGAGTGGCCTGACACTCCTGTGGATGGGCACGTTAAGCTGGTAGCGAGTCATCTTCGCTTTCTTGCGAGACGAAACACTCCGCATGGCCCGGGGCACGATTGCGTGTTCCGGGTCGTTTCGCGTCAGGCAGCCCCGTCCGGTACGCTGGTAGTGAGCACGTTCTCAAAGAGAGCACGCTCGGCCTTGCGCCGGCGGGCGAGCCCGGGGCTAACCTGGCCGCCAGCGTAGACCCACCGCTCGAACTCTTCGGCAGCACCGCGGGCGTCGCCGCGGGTCAGCTTGGCGAGGAGCGTGGAGTGGCGGAAGGCTTCGACGCCGATGTTGAAGGCGAGCGACACGAGCGCGTCGAACTGGTGCTGGCGCGTGTTCGCGGGCACCCACCGCTTAACTGCGCTCTCGGCATGCCGAAGGTCTTCCCGTAGGCGTTCGTCTGCCGCGTCGGCGGTGATAACCATGCCGGGCTTAACCCCGCGCGTGGAGCCGTAGCCAATCGTCCACACGCCTGCCGAGCAACGGTAAGCCTCGAGGCGGCAGCCCTCAAACTCTTTGATCAGGTCTATTCCGCGTTGCGACGTCTGCATGGCTACATGCTAGCAGGTTGCTCAAATAGCGGGCACCATGGGATAAGAGCGATCTACTCCAATAGGGAAAACCAATGAGCACTTTCGGCGGCAACATGTCCGACGCGATCAAGCGTCGTATGGACAAGCAGGCGGCAGAGGGTACGGCGCCGAAGGAGAAGACCGAGGCCGACAAGATGTCGTTCATCGAGAAGGCGAAGGCCAAGCTTGGCCTCGCGAAGGCGGAAGACTGACTTGGCGCGCAACGGGAAAAAGTCCGGCGGTCGCGACTTCAAGCCGGGCAATCCGGGGGGACCGGGCAAGCCGCCGCTGCCGCCTGAGTTGAAGGAAGCCAAGCGGCTGACGAAGACCGCGTTCGAGGCGATGGCGAACCGCTTCCTATGGATGACGACGGCCGAGCTGGCCGCGCACCACGACGACCCGGCGACTCCGGCTATCGAGCGGCTCATCATCAGCATCCTGGCGGCCGGGGAAACCGAGGGCGACCAGGCGCGCGCCGAGTGGTTCCTGAACCGCCTGCTCGGCAAGGTGACCGACAAGGTCGAGGTGTCGCAGCCGAAGCCGTTCGTCATTCAGCGGTCTGATGGCTCTGAGACGTTGCTTGGCGCCGCGCCCCCCAAAGACGAGGAGTGACGCCATGGGCCTCGGCCCGAGTGTCGTGGAAGTGCTGGTCGAGCTGACCGCGGTGGTCACCAGGAGCGCGGCGGCGGTGCTCGCGGTGCTGGAGAAGATCGAGGCGAACACGCGGGGCAAGAAGGACAAATGACGAGACTGTTCGAGGCAAAGCCGTACATCGTGGCCGAGGTCGGCAGCAATTGGGCGAGCCGCGAGGACGCGGTGGCCAGCATCGGCGCGGCCAAGGCGGCGGGCGCGGATTGCGTGAAGTTCCAGGCGTTCGATTGGGAATCGCTCTACGGACCCAACGAAGAAAAGCGGCGGCTAGAAGAGATCGCGGATTTGCCTGGCTGTCCGACGCGTCCGTTACGCCTGCCCCTAGCCTGGCTCCCAGCCCTCAAGGAAAAGGCGCACGCCTGCGGCATCGACTTCGCGTGCACCGCGTTCAGCCCGGAGCTGGTCGCCGCGGTAGACCCGTTCGTCCCCTGGCACAAGGTCGCGAGTAGCGATGCGACGTGGCCGCAGCTGCTAGAGGCGGTGGCGGCAACCGGCAAACCCATCGTTCTGAGCGTCGGCGCGAAGAGCAGAGGCGACATTGCTGCAACGCTTCAAACACTGGGCGGCCCGGCTAAGGCGCGTACCGTGCTCATGTACTGCGTGTCGGCTTACCCGGCTCGCACAATCGACCTACGAGTTATGGCAGAACTCAACGTCTACGGCCTCCGCGTCGGATTCTCCGACCATTCAACTGACATCGTTGGTCACCCTGTGGCGGCAGCTCGACAAGGAGCCGTCGTCATCGAAAAGCACTTCACGGCATTCCCGGAGTTAGACACGCCGGATCGGCCGCACTCGTTGACCGCCGATGAGTTCCAGACCATGGTCGAGAACATCCGCGGCACGCGTCGGCATGCGATCGGTCCGACCCCGGAAGAGCGCGACATGCTCCTGAAGTATAACCGCCGCCTCCTTGCCACCAGGGACATCGCGGCGGGCGATGTCTTCACCTATGGGCATAACTTCGGCGCGTATCGCTCGCTCGTCGAAGACACGCGCGGTTTCTCGCCGTTCATGTGGCGGCACGTCGAGGGCGGGATTGCGCTGGCGCCGATCGAACGCGGCGAGGCGATCGGCCCCGGTGACTTCTCGCAGGGCAATGCGTGCGGCAAGACACCGCGGCATCTGTGGCCGGAGGAATACCGATGACCACCCAACTCACCAACATCGACCACGAGCTCACCGGCCTCCGCGCGAAACTCCGCTGGGATCACATTGCCGAGTTCACGCGGGAAGCCATCAAGGCGCGGATTGCGGAGCTGGAAGCGAAGCGTAAGCAGGTGATGGAGCAAGGCGCCTGATCTTCAAGCCGCACAGTGAGAAGCAAGAGCGCGCGGTCTTCAGCGACCGCCGCATCACGCTTTGCGGCGCAGGCATCCAGTGGGGCAAGTCGCGTGTCGGCGCGGTGCGCATGAAGATAGCCCTGCACACGCACACGGCAGCCGATGACACCTTCATCATTGCGGCGCCTACGTACAAGATCATGGCGCAGTCGACCCTCCCAGCCTTCAAGGCCATAATGGCCGACTACTGGGAAGGCAACTTCAACGCGGGCGCCATGGAGTTCCGCATGCCGGGCGGCGGCACGCTGTACTTCCGCACCGGCACCGACCCCGACAGCGTCGTCGGCATGACGAACGTGCGCCACGTCTGGGGCGACGAGGCCGGCAAGTTCTCGCTGTACTTCTGGGAAAACCTGCAGGCGCGTGCATCCTTCAAAGAAGCGCCGATCACGCTGACGACCTCGCCCTACTCTCTCAACTGGATCTACAAGGAAATCATTCGCCCGCTGAAGCGGAAGCCCGACTCGCTGCCCGACGTGCTCTACGTCAAGGCCCGCAGCGACGAGAACCCGTACTTCCCGCGCGCCGAGTACGAGCGCAAGCGCTCGACCATGGACCCGCGCCGCTTCCAAATGATGTACGGCGGCGAGTTCGACAAGATGGAGGGCCTCGTCTACCAGTGCTTCGACGAGGTCGAGAACGTGGTCGAGCCGTTCGCCCTGCCGAGCGGTACGCGCGTCGTCGCGGGCGTCGACTGGGGCTACAGCCATCCCTTCGTCATCGTCGTGCGCGCGATCACGCCGGACGGCCACCACTTCCAAGTCGCCGAGTTCTACAAGACGCAGCTGACGATCGACCGGAAGATCGAGGCGGCGAAGCGCTTGCAAGCCGTCTGGAACATCGAGCGGTTTTACTGCGACCCGGCGAACCCGGACGACATTCGCTCATTCAACGAGGCGAAGCTGCCCGCCGAGGGCGCGAACAACTCGCTGCAGGGCATCGAGAAGCACTACGAGCTGATCAAGACGCGGCGCTACAAGATGTTCCGCGGGGCGAACCCGCACACGGAAGACGAGTACGAGGCGTATCACTGGCCGGAAGACGATGCCGACATCAACCCGGATAAGGACGTGAAGGAACCGACGCCCGTCGACCAGGACAACCACGCGATGGACGCAAACCGCTACGCCACGGTCATGACATGGCAGGGCAGCAAGCGCCACATTGCCCGCGTGCCCGCAGCAGAAGAGCAACGGCAAGAGACGCAGCATGCGCGCATAGAACGGCTCAAGCGCCCGCTGCGCGTGAGCGGCAGCACGGAGAACTGGTAGATGCCCCCAATTTACGATTACGAGTGCCAGACCGGCCACCGCTTCGAGGTCATCAAGCCGATGTCCCAGTCGCAGACGAGCGAGGCATGCCGCGAGTGCGGCGCGCTCGGTCGCAAGCTGCCGACGCGCTTTGCGTTCAGCGGCGCCGGCGACTGGAACAAGATCGAGATGAACCACGGCCTAGGCGTGGCATGCACTCCCAAGCAAGCCGAGAAGATCGCGAAAAACCGCGGGCTCGTGCCCGTAGGCAACGAGTCGGCCGAGTCGATGCACAAGCATTTCGATGCGGTGCGCGAGGAGCGCCGTGAACAGCGGTACAATGACGCTGCCAACCTGAAGTAAGGAGCCCATCGTGGCCGAAGCGTCGACCATGCTCGCGGAGCACCAAGCCCCCGAGAAGGAACCCGGTAAGAGCGCCGAGCAGTACAACCCCAGCCCGGAGGAGCGCAAGCTCATCCAGTTGGTCGACGACGTGCTCGGCAAGAACAAGAAGCACCGGCGGACCTACGACCACAACTGGCTCGAAGACTACCGGATGTTCCGCGGGCGCCAGTGGAAGGAGCAGCGGCCGTCCTACCGGCATAGCGAGGTTCTGAACTACATCTTCCGCAGCATCCAGTCGACCGTGCCCATCCAGGTCGACGCGCGACCCCGCTTCGAGTACCTGCCGCAGGAGCCGGGAGACGCCGAGGTCGCCGAGATCATCAACGAGGTAGCGGAAGCCGACTGGGTCCGCCACAACTGGGGCGAGCAGCTCCTCGAGGTCGTCTACGACTCGAACATCTACGGCACGGGCCTCAGCGAGATGGAGGGCGAGCCGAACCGGATCAACTACGAATCTCGCGACCCGGTCTACTGCTTCCCGGCGCCCGAGGCGCGCGACACCAACCGCGGGTGTCCCACCTTCGTCTACGCGGAACCCAAGGACCTTGGCTGGATCAAGCGGAAGCACCCGGACAAGGCGAAGTTCCTCAAGGCCGATGTCGCCCAGCTGATCACGAGCGAGCGCTCGCAGAATGACGTGCGTTTCCGCTCGCCGGCCGATCGCAACCAGGTCATGGAAGGGTCTACCCCTACCGACCCGGCCAACAAGGACCTAGCCCTCTACAAGGTCCTGTACCTGACGCCCGAGTACTGCGCCGAGGACTTCGACGAGGAAGAGCGTCCGGTCATCGACGAGGCGACCGGCGAGCCTCGTGTACGGGAAGACGGCAGCCGCGAGGTCGAATACGTCCAGAAGGCCAAGTACCCGAACGGTCGCCGTATCATCACGTGCGCGGGCGTGCTGCTAGACGACGGGCCGATTCCCTACGATGACGGAGAGATCCCGTTCGACCGCTACGTGAACTACCTGCTCCCGCGCGAATTCTGGGGCATGAGCGAGGTCGAGCAGCTCAAGGGCCCGCAGCGGATGATCAACAAGATCTATTCCTTCGCGCTCGACGTGCTGACCCTGATGGGCAACCCCATTTGGATGGTGCCGAGCTCGAGCGGCGTCGACCCGGACAGCCTGACGAACCGACCGGGCCTCAATGTCGAGTACGACGGGGAAAACTCGCCGCAAAGGGTCGAGGGGGTTTCCCTGCAGCCCTTCGTCCTCCAGATGTTCGACAAGCTTGGCGAGGTTTTCGACAGCATCAGCGGTAGCCAGGACGTTACTCGGGGCGTCCAGCCGACCGGCGTCACGGCCGCCTCCGCCATCTCCAGCCTGCAGGAAGCGGCACACACCCGCATCCGCCAGAAGGCGCGAAACCTCGACTTCTACCTGCAGGGCGTCGGGCAGAAATACCTGTCGCGGCTCTTCCAGTTCATGTCGGCGCCGCAAGTCTACCGGTTGACCGGCAAGGACGGTGCCGCGCGCTACTTCCGCATGCAGGTCGAGCCGACTGAGGGACAGAACGGCGTGCCCGGCAAAAAGGTGCGCGTTACCCCGTACACCGACGAGGGCAAAGAAGACGTTACCGGCATGCGGGAATACGAGATCCGCGGGAAGTTCGACGTGCGCGTCGTGACCGGCTCGAGCCTGCCGTTCGCGAAGGCCGAGAAGGAAGGGAAACTCCTCAAGTTCTTCGAGCTCGGCATCATCGACGAAGAAGAAGTGCTCAAAGGCTCGGACTATCCCAATTGGGAAGCCGTGCTGCAGCGCATCGAGGAGAAGAAGGCCGCCCAGGCGCAAGCCGAGGCAGCCGCCGCGCCACCGCCTAAAGGTGCCGCCTGAGTTTCCGAAAACTGGTGAACTCTTGAGCAGCGTCGTATATTACTAGCAGACGCACTTCAAAACTTATCCCGCGCCTAACTTATCCGGCCTCAACTTATTAGCGTCTGACCCCGGATAAAAACCGTGCGCGAAGGTATGCCGCCTGCTCAAGGCGCGGCGCCTGGCAATGCTCCTGCTCCCGCCGAAGGCGGCGAGCAAGGTGGTGCCGGCGGCCCGCAGGAAATCATCGTCGACATCGACAAGCGCCTTGGCGCGCTCGCCGAAGCTGCCAGCAACCCTGCAGCGAAGGCCGTGATCGAAGAAATCCGCGACTTCTTCCAGGCCAAGATGGAAGAGCTGCTGAGCGGCGGCGGCCCCGAGCCTGCCGGCGGCCCGACGACGCCCGAGCAAGGCGGCGCGGCAAACGTGCGTCCGGCGGGGCCGTGACGCATGGACGATATCGATACCCAAGAGCTACTCGATAGCATCGAGAAGCCGGCGGAAGATCGGCCGATGGGCGGGGAAACCGCGCCCGAGCCGGAAACCCCCGCTGCTCCTGAGCCGCCGGCTTGGAAGGGCGACGAGTGGGCCTTCGACTTCAACGGCAAGCGCGTAGTGCCGACGAGCGTCGACCAGCTCCGCGTCTGGGCGAGCCAGGGGCACAACTACTCCCAGCGCGCGGCCGAGCTGAACAAGCGCGAAGCGTCCTTCAAGGATCTCGAGGGCAAGTACAAGCCCTACGCCGAGGTCGACGACTACGCGACGAAGAATCCGGAATGGTGGCAGCACGTCCAGGAGTCCTACGCCAAGCGCGGCCAGGAAGTACCCGACCAGGTCAACCAGCTGCCGCCCGAGCTCCAGGCAGCGCTCAAGCCGTTCCAGGAGAAGCTGTCGCAAGTCGACGCCTTCCTGCAGCAACAGCAGCAAGCGCGCGAAGCCGAGCAGCAGGAAGCACTACTCAAAGAGCAGACGCGCCAAGACGAGGCGCTTTCAACGGCCATTGAGGAGATCCGGGCGAAACACCCGAACATCGATCTCAATGCTAGGGACGAGTCTGGCGAGACCCTCGAATACCGCGTGCTGAAGCATGCCGCCGAGAACGGCATCGGCACCTTCCGCGCGGCCTTTCGAGATTATCTCCACGACCAGCTCGTCGAGTCGGAGAAGGCGAACGCTGAGCGCGCGAAGCTGAAGGCAGGCGAGCAGGAAAAGCGCCAGGGACTATTGGGCCGCAGCCCAACCCCCAAGAAGGTGCCGGACGACGCGCCAGCCAACGTCCGCGGGAAGTCCTACGAGGACATCACCCGCGACATCCATCGCGAACTCGGCATCACCGCATAAAACAAGGAGCCAGCCATGGCTTTGACCTACGATCAGCTTTCCGCGATCACGAAGAAGCACTACGTCCCGAAGCTCGTCGACAACATCTTCGACAGCGACCCCCTTCTCCAGCGTCTGAAGAAGAAGGACCGCTACCAGAAGATCAGCGGCGGTACCTCCGTCATGTTCCCGCTGAGCTACGCGCTGACCACGTCGGCCGGCTGGTACTCGGGTGCCGAGACGCTGCAGACGACCGACAACAACCAGATCACGGCCGCTGAGTTCGACTGGAAGCAGCTGTACGTGAATATCTCGATCGAGCGCAGCGAAGAACTCAAGAACATGGGCGACGCGCAGGTGATCGACCTCGTGAAGGCGAAGACCAAGATCGCCGAAGACACGCTCACCGACTACCTCGGCGACGGCATCTACTCGGCGGGCACCAACGCCAAGTCGATCCTGGGCACCCGCGCCCTGCTCGTCGGCTCGGGCAGCACGGTCGGCGGCATCTCCACCACGGATAACTCCTGGTGGCGCGCGCAGGTCGACTCGACGACCACGACGCTCGGCCTCCCGGCGATGCAGACCATGTACAACCGTGCGACGATCAACAACAAGTCGCCGACGGTCGGCATGGCGACGCGCACGATCTTCAACGCCTACTGGGCGCTGCTGCAGCCGCAACAGCGGTTCACCGACAGCGACACGGCCAAGGGCGGCTTCCAGAACCTCATGTTCAACGGCATGCCGATCATCTCCGGCTCCAAGGTGTCCAGCTCGCAACCGCTCCTCTTCCTCAACGAAGAGACGCTCGCGCTCAAGGTCCACAAGGACGAAGACATGCGCTTCGAGCCGTTCCAGAAGCCGGTCAATCAGAACGTCAAGACCGCCAAAATCTACTGGATGGGCGCGATGGGCGTCGACAACCTGCGCATGAACGCGGTGTTCACCGCGCTCACCGCCTAATAGGAGGCACAACGCCATGGCATACGAAGGAATCGCCCCTATCCGTTTCGACAGTGTCTCCAACGTCACGGCGACACGCGGCCCCAAAGACCCGGAAGTCGGCTCCCGCTGCACCGATGGCGGCATCGACTACGTGTACGTCTACAACGGTGGCACGGACGCTCAAATCTCGGTCGGTCGCGGCGCCGTGCTGCAAAGCAGCGCGTCTGGCTACACGGTCACGGTTTCGTCGGTCACCTCGGCCGACTTCGTCATCGGTGTCTGCCGCAACGCGACGCTGACGACCGGCACTTACGGCTGGCTCGTCGCGAAGGGCATCACCAAGGTTCAGATGAAGGCTGGCGCCAGCGCGACCGTCGCGCAACGTGGCCTCATCGAGATCGCGGCCGATGGTTTCTTCGCACCGGTCTCTCTGACGACGGCGAACCTCGCGCCGGCTTGCGGTGTCGCACTCGAAGCGATCACCTCGGGCACCAGCGGCTCGGCCTTCGTCTCTTGCTACGGGTGAAGCAACTTTGACAGTAGCAACGAGGGAAATCCGGCTCGAATTTCAGCCCTACTTCGACTTGCCCCCGCAGAGGCAAGGCGGCCTCTACGGGCAGGCTTGCAGCAACGACGCCGTCACGGTTCAATCGTGGCGGCCGACGTGGCTCAAGAACGTCAAGGCGAATAAGGCGAAATTCGGGTCGTTCGCGGAGCACGGTGTCGGCAAGCTGTTCGGCGCCCACCGGTATAGCCCGGTGATCGTCGTCGGCTCTGGCCCGTCGCTGAAGCACAACGCGCCAGGGCTTCACGCCCGAGCCGGCATCCCCGTTGTCTCCTGTCTGCATAACTTCCACTACTTGGAAGACCTCGGCGCGCCAGCTGACTACTACGTCACGCTGGACGCCGGCCCGGTCACGGTCGAGGAGGTTTCGGAAGGCGGGTCGAAGTCAGCCGACGAGTATTGGGCGCTCACCAAAGAGCGCACTCTCATCGCCTACATCGGCACCGACCCGGAGCTACTCGCCCGCTGGCAGGGGAAGGTCTATTTCTTCAACTGCCCGCTCCCCGACGAGCGGCTGATGAATGAACTCGAAGAGATCGAGCGCTTCCGCACGTTCCTTTCGACCGGCGGCAACGTGCTCGGCGCGGCCACGTACTTCTCCAAGGGTATCCTGGGAGCCTCGGCGCTCGTCTTCTTGGGCGCCGACTTCTCCTTCAGCTACACCGAGAAGTTCCACGGCTGGGACAGCAAGTACGACGCCGACATCGGCCAGTGCATCCGCCTGACTGACGTATTTGGCAACAAGGTGAAGACCTGGCAGAGCTACGCCAACTTCAAGGCGTGGTTCGACTGGCTCGCGGAGCACGTGCCGGGCGTCTACATCAACGCATCCGAGGGGGGCTGTTTCGGCAGCTACCCCGAGGGGAACATCAGGAGCGTGCGTCAGATGACGCTAGCGTCAGCGCTGCGCATGTTCCAGATGAGCGACGAAGTCCGCGAGCAGTGCGAAAACCCGGCGACCGAGCAACGCAAAATCCTTTTCTAGGAGGGCTAGGCGATGGCCTGGACCGTGACCAAGACGCCGACCGTGTTCGGCAACAAGCGCGCAGTGATCATGAAGTGCGTCGCGGATGCCGCTACGCAGAACATCGAGACGGGCCTCTCGACGATCGAAGCCTTCTCGGTCGGCTACTCGTCGATGGCGTCGGCAGCTCCGAAGCTGTTTCCGAACTCGGGGCTCGCGGGCACGGCCATCGCCGGAACGCTTGGCGCTACCGGCTTCACGACGGGCGACGAGCTCTACATCACGGTGTACGGCCGCTAGGAGTAGCCCATGGGACCGATCCGCGTCTTTGTCGGAACTATAGCGTCCGGCGCCAGCTCGTGTGAAATCGACACCGGTGGCGATGCGTTCACCAAGGTATTCGTGCAGCTGCCGACCATGTCGACGGCAGTCGTGTTCGATGTCTACGGCTCGCACGACGGCTCGGCTTACGCCCAGGTCTTCGAGCGCGTGAACACGGCGCCCGTTCAGTATCAAAGCCTCATCGTAGCGGCGGGCGTCGGGACGAACGGCGGCATTGCGCCGCTCGCGGTCACCAGTCGCTACGTACAGCTCCGAGGCTCCGCAGTCGTCTCCGGCGGCGTCGCCGTCAAACTTATCACTTGGAATACCTGAGGTACCCATGGCCCGCGCGCGCGTTTACAACGACAACGTTCATCCTCACCGGGAGCTGTTCAAGGGTACGCAGATCGAGATCCATGCCGGCGGCTACGTCGACATGGACTTCGAGGACGCGCTTCTCTTTGAAGGGCAGTTCTTCCCGATGATCAAGAACGCGGGGGGCCAGCAGTGCCCGACCTCCTACAAGCGGTTGCGCGTCGTGGCGCTCGACAAGGTAACGCCCGCCGAGGTGCCACTTGTCTGCCACGCGACCGGCCAGAAGGTCGCGACGACCGAGGAGCTCGCCGCGCTCAACCGCGAGCACGAGCACCTGCTGCACGACGACGCCAAGGAGCAGGTCAAAGAGATGCGCGAGAAGGATGAGGAGATCGAGGCGCTCAAGGCGAAGCTGGCGGCGCTCGAGGTTCCGAAGAATAAGGGCGGCCGTCCACGCAAGAACCCGGAGGCTGCTTCCGCATGAGTGGTGTCACCCGGGTCTACGGCGACGACGAGGCGGGCGCCAAGCTGGTCGGCCGCTGGCGTTACACGCTTACCGGCCCGGACGGCGCGATCAAGGACGAGCGCGTCGGCACCAACGTCGTCTGCACGAACGGCAAGGAGTTCCTGGCCAGCTTCCTGTACAGCGCAGCCGTCGCCGCATCGACGTTCACCTGCCGCTACGTCGCGATCGGCACGGATGCCACCGCCGAGGCCGCGGCTAACACGGCGCTCGGCACCGAGCTCGCCCGCGTATCTGGCGTCGTCTCCTACGTGAGCGGCGCTATCTATAGGGTTACGGGAACTTTCGCCGCGGGCACCGGTACCGGCGCCATCGCCGAGTACGGCGTGTTCAGCTCGTCGACCGGCGGCACCATGCTGAACCGCGATACCGAGGCGGTGATCAACAAGGGCGCAAGCGACACCCTGACGGCTACCTGCGAGTTGACCATCTCGTGAGGGGACCGTGGCTGACTTCTCCATCACCATTGCGAACAGCGTAAACACCTTCGGGCCAGCCCCTTCCGACAAGTGGGCGGCCTACGAGTGGAACGCGTTCACGTGGGGCGAAGGCACGGCTGACCTCGCGACCGACACGCACAAAGTGCTCGGTGAGTCGGTCGCGTTATCCGACACGATCACGGCCGAGGCCGCCTTCGTCATCAGCATCAGCAACGCGCTGGCGCCGACCGGCGACATGGGCGCCGAGTATCTGACAGACGCCGCGGGCTACGCCTACGTTTTCCCCGACCGCGTGACCGACGCCGAAGACCGGGCGATACCCACGTGGACGGCGTCGAGCGGTCCGGCAAGCGGCTGGTCGTCCGCAACCGCCGGCTCAACCAACTGGAGCTAGCCCCTTGGAACTTTCCAGCCTCATGGACTACGCGCGGCAGCAGTACAACGCTGTCGGCGACCCGCTTTTCCCGGACGCGCTGGTCCGTAACTGGATCTACGACGCCGAGATGGAGCTCGCACGCGAGGCAAAATGCTGCCGCGCGACCTACTCGACGACCAGTGTCGCGAGCCAGCAGGAATACGCCTTCCCGACCCTCGGCATTTCGATCAAGCGGGTAACCTACGACGGCGTGCGCGTCATGCCGAAGTCGCTCGACGAGGTGCAAAACCTTACGGCGACTCCGGCCGCAGCGACCGGGACGCCATACATCTACGCAATCTGGGACGAAACGGTCATCTTCGGCCCGATCCCAGTCTCAAGCGGCCTGACGATCAAGGTCTATGCCTTCGTCCAGCCGTCCGAGAAGACCTCGAACAGCGCGACGCTCGACACGCCGAGCCGCTACCACCTCGACTTAGCCGAGTACGTGCTCTACCGCATGTGCGTCACCGACAAAAACTACCAGGGTGCAGTGATGCACAAGGAAAACTGGGACAAAAAAGTCCGCGACGCCAAGAAATACGAGCGCCGCATGATGACGGGCGACGGCTTCAGCTTCGTGCGCGACGAAGAGCGCGAATTCGACCAGCTGGTGATCGGATGACCGCGAAGTACGACGTGACATACCCGCCCAGGGGCCGCGTGGCGCTCGATGGCGGGCTGAACACGAAGTATGAGCGCTCGCTGATCCCAGACAACGAGTCGCCGTCGTGTCTCAACGTCGTTTTTACGAATGGCGCGGTCGAAACGCGCGCCGGTAGCACCAAGCTGAACACGGCAGCGGTCGGTTCCTTCGCTTTCGACGGCGTCTACACGCGCCGCGACTCGTCCGGCAGCGAAACCATGGTTGTCTTCGCTGGCGGCACCGCTTGGGGCCTTGCCGGCACGTCCTTCTCGACGATCGCCAGCGCTCAAAGCGTATTCACGGCCGGCTCTCGCGTCGGTACCGCCCAGTACGAAAACCACATGTTCATCGGTAACGGCGGCGTTACCCCGTACAAGTACAACGGGACCGCGTTCACGCGGCACGGCGTGCCGGTGCCCTCGCTGAGCGGCTTTTCGGGGGTTGTCTCGGCTACCGGCGGCACCTTCGCGGCGGCCACCTACCTCTACAAGGTGAGCTACGTCAACGCGCAGTCGGCCGAGGGCGACGTGAGCAGCGCGTCGACCGGGCTCGCGGTCGGCCTCAACGGCTCGGTCGAGATCACCGGCATTCCGGTGGCACCGACCAGCCACGGCGTCAGCGCGCGGCGACTCTACCGAGCCTCGGGCACGGCCGGTTCCTACGAGCGCATCGCGACGATCAGCGACAATACGACGACGACTTTCTCAGACACCAATTTCCCTGCTGGCGCAGCTGCGCCAACTGACAACGGCGAGCCGCCGAAGTACAGCGTGTGCGTCTACCACGACAACCGACTGTTCATGGACGACGTCCAAAACCCCGGGTTTATTTGGTACACGGAGCTCTTCGAGCCCTACACGGTCAAGGCGACCAACTTCATCCGCGTGGGCGATGCGACCGGCGACATCTGCAAGGGCCTCGATGTCTACGACAACGGCATCGTGGTACGCGGCGCGCGCGACACCTACCTGAACTACATGCCGTCGACCGATCCGACCGAATGGCGGGTCATCCGCGTGCGCAACGAGTTCGGCAGCCGGTCGCCGTTCGGCGCGTTTCTCTACGACAACAAGCTGATGTACCCGGTCGTCGCGAACACCAAGTTCGCCGGGTTTGCCGCGCTCAGCGGGTCGAGCATAGATCCAGAAGCGACCGTGCTCGACCTCGCGACCGCTGGCAGCGACCGCAAGAGCGACCGGATCGAGCCTGACATGTTCCAGGTGGCTGAGGCCGCTCTCGGTCAGATCAGCGCGCTGGTCTTCAAGGGCAAGGCGTATATCTCGGTTCCTTACGGCTCGGGCGTCACGGCGAACAATCGCGTGTACGTCTTCGATTTCTCGCGGTCGAATCTCGCCAAGCGCCAAGACGCCGCGTGGTCGCCTCTCGACGGCATCAACGCTGCGCAGTTCACCGTCTACGACGGAAAGCTGTACTACGGCAGTAGCTCGGCTACCGGATTCGTCTACCAGCTGGAAGCTGGCGTCTACACCGACGACGGCAGCGCGATTGACTGCTACTTCTGGACGAAAGAGTTCAGCGGCGTACCGGGAGACGAAAACTCCGAAAAGGACTTCCGTTACGTCAAGCTGCTCGTCGAGAAAACCGGCGCATTCATGATGAATGTGACGGCGCGTACCGACTCTGATCTTGGCGAAGGGGTTGCCCAACAGGTCGACCTAGACCCCGGATCAACGCTTTGGGACGACTTCATCTGGGGAAACGCCAGCTGGGGTGGCGGCACGCAGCAGGAAGAAGTGCGCATCCCGCTGGCGCTGCGCGGCAAGCGCATCCAGCTCAAGTTCAGCAATCAGAACACGGCCGGCTACCGCTTCAAGGTGCACGGCATGAATTTCAACTACAACGTGAAGGGGAAACGCTGATGGCAGCGGCTGCACCGGCGCCCGTCAACCAGTTCGACGTTGCCCGCAAGCGCGCGGCGCAGCAAGAGTCGGCAAACTCCCAGCAGGCTGGCGACGCGATCAAGCGGCGTATGGCGAGCATGGGCGGCGGGCCATCCGGCGCCATGGTCAAGCTGGAGGGGCAGGCGCGCGACGAGTCGGCCAAGCGGCTGGCGACGGCCAATGAAGGCATCGACGTAGCCGAGTCGGCGGAGAACCGCCGCATCGCCGAGATCAAGGAAGGTCGCGACTTCCAGCGTGGCGAGCGCGAGGCGAGCCAAGAGTTCTCGCGTGGCGAGCGCATGGGCAGCCAGGACTTCGCCGCGTTGCAAGCAGAAGCGCAGCGCAAGTACCAGACCGGCGAGCGCCTGAGCTCCCAGGAGTTCGCGGCGCTCGAGGCTGGCAAGGGCCGGGACTTCGCCCGCGAAGAGCGGCTCGGCAGCCAGGAGTTTGCCGCTGGCGAGTCGAAGCTTGGCCGCGACCTGCAGGCCGACCAGTTCGGCCAGACCATGCGTTTCAATGAAAAGCGCGCGTACATGGACGACACGTTCAAGAGCGCCAGCATCAACATGCAGAAAGAGCAGTTCGAGAAGAACTTCCACTTCGGCGTTGATCAGTTTCGCCACCAACAGTTCGTCGACAAGAAAAACCTCGACCTCGCGGCGAAAATCCAGTCCTACAACGAGAACATGGAAGACCCGGGTATGCTCGGTATGGGCGGAATGCTCGGTACCGGTCTTGGCGGGCGCGGCGGCTTGCTTGGCACCGGCATCGGCCGCAAGAAGGGCAAGAAGTGGAAGGTCTGGTAACAACCGGGGAGCATCATCATGTCTAACGTTGTCATGCCGCAGCAGCGGCAAAAAGAGAATCAGTCCGGCAAGCTGCTCGCCCTCGGTGGCGCGGCACTCGGCGCAGTCAACCCGGCCATGCTCGGTGCTTCCGACGCGCTCATGGGCGCAGGCGCAGGCGCAGGCCTGGGCAGCACCGCGAGTTCGCTCCTGAGCGGCCAGCAGAAGCAACGCGCCGAGGTACCGACCGTCCAAACCTCGGCGATCCAACGCCGCATGGACACGCTGCAGGCGTCCAACGACAACGTGCGCGCGCTCCGCGACGCCGAGTCGTCCCTCATGACGCTGCCGCCCGCCCAGCAGGCGCAGTACGCCCCTACGATCAAGAAGGCCCGCAGCCTCGCTGAGCAGGAGATTGCCTGATGCCTGGCGTCATCGTCCCGCAGATGCGCGAGAAGAAGGACCCGCTCGAGGCACTCGCGCGAGGTCTGCAAATCGCCACGCAGGTCTACGGGCTGAAGCAGGCGAGCGACAAAGCGGATGCCGACGAAGCCGATCGCCTGGAAAAGCAGGGCGAGAAGATGGCGCAGGTCAAGACGCGGCAAGAGCAAGAGCGCGGCGTGCTTACGCCCATGCAGCGCGCGGCCATGGCCAAAGACTTCGAGGAGGTCGCCAGTGGGACACCGGGCGCGATTCCGGCTTTCGTGCGCGATGCGCAGACGGGCAAGGAGACGCCGCTGTTCCTCAAGGTGAGGGGCAAGGAAGTGAAGCCCGACAAAAAGACGACGCTCACCTCGGCCGACACCATGCGCGGCGGCAAGAAGGGCAAGCTAACCAAGTACTCGGACGGGTCCGAGGACTTCATCGAGGCACCGCCAGACGCAGCTCCCGCCGACAAGTCGCCGCAGAACGGGCAGGACTTGCGCAAGGAGTACAACTCTCATCCGGTCACCAAACGCACGCAGTCGATCGTCGCGGCCTACAAGAACCTCGAAAAGGCGGCGACGAAGACCGATGGCACGGGCGCGACCGATATCAAGATGGTCTATGCGTTCATGAAGATGCAGGACCCCGACTCAGCGGTTCGCGAAGGCGAATACGCAACTGCCGAGAACACCGGCGGCCTCGATGACAAGATCATCAATACGTACAACAAGCTGCTCAAGGGGGAGCGGCTTACCCCTGAGCAGCGCCAAGCTTTCCTCGTTGAAGCCGAGGACACGCTTGAGGGGCAGCTGGAGCTGCAGGAGCAGCAGGACGCTCGCTACGCCGACGTGGCGAAGCAGTTCCAGGTAGACCCGCGGTACGTGATCGACCCGTCTTTCGGCTCGGCCAAAACGAGTCTTGCAGGCAATCGCTCAACGCGAAAGAAGCCACAGGCAGCAGGCGAAGCTTTCGCGAAACCGGGTGTCGCGCCGCCTGATGTCGCGCTCGACGACATCGACGCCGAGCTGCGCCGTCGCGGAGCACTTCCCGATGTCGCCGACCGCCCGCAAGACACCGGCCGCCGCACCGGGGGACGTTGAGTAATGGCCGACCTGTCCAAGATGTCGACCGAAGAGCTGCTCAAGATGCGAGAGCAGGTGGCTACGCCATCTTCTCCGGCGCGTGAGTCGCCACCGCTCGATATCAAGTCGATGTCGACCGAGCAGCTCTTGCGCGTGCGCGAAGCCGTGGCTGAGCGCGAGCGGCCCAAGCGGTCGATCGGCTCGTCGGTCATGGCAGGTGCTGCGCAAGGCGCGCTCCTTGGCTTCCCCGACGAAATCGAAGCTGGCGCTGGCGCACTCTTTGACTACGTACAGGCGAAGACCGGCCAGCGCGGTGACATCAGTCTGCGCGACGCCTACGAAACCCGCCTGAGGCACTCGCGGACCAACTACGACGAGGCCAAGGCGGACAACCCCAAGGCGTTCATCGGCGGCGCGATCGGGGGAGGTCTTGCGACCTCGTTGCTGAGTCCGGTCGGCCTGGCCAAGGGCGCGACGACTGCCCAGAACATCGGCAAGGCAGCGGGCCTCGGCGCGATCTCGGGCGCAGGCACCAGCGAGGCGGTGAGCTACGCCAACCCCGAAGGCGCCAAGGAGTTCGGCAAAGACGTGGTGAAGGGCGCCGTGATCGGCGGCGTGCTCCAAGGCGCCGTGTCGGTCGCCGGCAAAGCGCTCTCCGCGCTAAAGCCCGATAACCTGAAGCAGCTGGCAGCCACCAAGGCGCTCAAGGCCAGCGGCTACATGGGCAAAGACCTGAAGAACATGAGCGAGGGCGCAAAGCTGGCGGCCGGCAGCGAGCTGCTCGAGAAAGGCGTGGTGACTGCCGGCGTATCCCTCGACGACGTGGCGCAACGCGCTGCCGCGCAGAAGGACGCCGCAGGCCAAGAGATCGGCAAGGCACTCGGCGCGGTCGATGACCTGGTCAACCAGGCCAAAACGATGATCGACGACGGTCTCATCGGCGGGCAGATGCCGCCGCAGGGCAAAGAAGCGCTCAAGAGCTACGTGGACAAGCAGTTCCAGTTCAACATGTCGAAGATCGGCCAGACGATCGAGAAGACGTTGATCAAGCCGAACGACAAGAATCCGCTGCTCAAGGGCGAGCTCAACAAGCTGCGCGCCATCGCCGACGACTTCAAGGCAGCTGGTGGCCTCACGATGCGCGAAGGCAACGTGATCAAGGGCACGCAGGGCAAGATTACCAACTTCAACAGCGACACGGTGCCGCAGGGGTTCAAGAAGGAGCTCTACTCCATCATCCGCGAGCACCTCGACGACGTAGTCGCCAAAACAGGCAATCTCGAGGCTGCCGTCGCGCAAGGCAGCGGTAAGGCACTTGGCGCAGGCGGAAGCGCCGCGACGACCGCGCGCAATCAAGCGGTCAGCGAAGCGTACCAAGGCGCCAAGAAGACCTATGGCGTCATGAAAGAGGCCCAAGAGATCGCGGCTTCTCGCCTAGGCCAGACCCAAGGAAACCGCGAGATCAGCCTGACCGACACAATCGCTGGCGCTGCGGGTCTGGCGAGCGGTGGCCCCCAGAACGCCATCCTACTCGGCGGCATGAACAAGCTGGCGCGGCAGTACGGCGACTCTTTCCTGGCGGCCGGCGCCAAGCGTGTCGCCGAGATCATCGAGAAGGCTCCCGAACGCCTCGGCAAGTTCGGCTTGCTGCTCGAGGACGCCGCCAGCAAGGGAGCCCCAGCGCTCAATGCCACGCACGTTAGCCTGATGAAGGACCCGGATTACCGGCGCATCCTCGACAACTTCGAACGTACTCGCGCCATCTCGCGGCGCCTTGGAGGGAAGTAACCAATGCCCGCGCCCAGCGTAACCTACACGCTCACCAACGGGACCACGGCTGATGCCAGCCAGGTCATGCAGAACTTCAACGACCTGATCAACGGGATGAGCGACGGCACGAAAGACCTGTCGATCAACGCGCTGACCTTGGCCGGGGCACTAACGGCCAACGGCCACGTGAACATCGGCAACGCTTCGGCCGATGACTTGATTGTCAACGCATCACTGGCGTCAAACCTCGTGCCAAAGACGACCAATACGTACAACCTAGGCTCGGCCGACGTCGGGGTGGCTGGCGTCTACTTCGGCACGGCTGACACCGACACGGCGCGGATCGTCTCGGCGGCCCTTGCGGCCGACCGCACGTACACGCTGCCCGACGCTGGTGCCGCAGCCGACTTCGTCATGACGGCGGGAGCGACGGCGATCACTGGGCTCAAGACTTTCCAGGGCGGTCTCTCGTCAGCGGAATACGTCGGCACCGTACCCGAGGTCGGCGGGTCATCCCCATGGCAGCTCACGGTCGCTCACAAGCGCGTTCAGGTCGTTAATGATGGTGGCGATGTCAACCTGCCTACAACGAGCGTGAAGGCTGGAGAGTCGTGGACAATCGAGAACCGTTCGTCGTCGGATCTCGACATCAACGGGAGCGACGGCTCGCTCATCGTGACGATCCGCACAGGTTACGCAGTAGTTGTCGCACTACAGGACACTCCAACGGCAAATTCCCACTGGCGGCTAACGACTGCGGAAGATACCGGATCCTTTACTGGCACGCTTACCGGCTGTACGACAAGCCCGACCGGGACCAGCTACTGGTCCCGCTCCGGAAAGGGCGTCACCATTTTCATCCCTGAGATCGTCGGCACGTCAAACGCGACATCGGCCACGATTACGGGGCTACCTGCCTCGCTGTTCCCGGCGCGTATCCAGTACGTGGCGTCCTACACATTTGATAACGGCACGGCGACTTGGGAAAAGTGGACGGTGAACACCGCCGGCACGATCACGCTCTTCAAAAGCTTGTCGTCCACCGGCTTCACGGCCAGCGGCACGAAAGGGATTAAAGAGGCCACCGTCAGCTTCATGGTGGGCTGACAGCAAAAGGGCTTGCCCAAGAAACGGGCAGATCTTATGCTCGGTATTAGCCAAACTTATCACGGGTACAATTTATCTCGCTTTCACTTATAGCTGCGCTAGCCGCGGCATTCATTGCGTTTTGTGTCGCCTGCTACCTCGGACTGGCGCTCAAAGGAGCCCGCCGGGCTGGCCGTGAGGCGCTCATTCGGCTCTCGGCCGAGCAGGGGCAGCACGAGGTCAGCAAGCACGCGCTGCGTGACGCGGGAGCCGAACTCGCGACGCTGCGCGACAAGCTGGCGACGGCGGCGGCCGAGGCTAGCAAGCGCACGCCGAGCATCGAGTGCGCCGAGATGCTACGCGACCTGGCGGCGAACGGCGCGCTTCTTCACGTCTCGCGCATCGACGCCAACGACGTGTTCATGATGTCACCGAGGACCGCGCGATGAGCTACGTGGTGATCGGCGGCACCGGCACGCTTGGCAGCGAGATCATGCGGCAGCTGTTGCAGCGCGATCCCGGCACCAAGATCACCTGCTACAGCCGCGACGAGATGAAGCAGTACCAGGCGCGGGCCGAGTTCCCGAGCGTGCGCTTTGTGATCGGCGACATCCGCGACCGAGCCGCGGTCAAGAACGTGGTGCGCGGCGCGCATACCGTCTTCCATTTCGCGGCGCTGAAGCACATCGACACCTGCGAGGCGAACCCGGTCGAGGCGATCAAGACGAACCTGCAAGGCTCGCTCAATATCGCCGATGCCGCGGCTGCTGCCCAGGTGCCCTATGTCGTCTACTCGAACACCGACAAGGCCGTCCTGCCGATCACGACGTATGGCTACACGAAAGCGCTCGCGCAGAACGTGCTGCTGGAGATGAACAAGGGCACGCGCACGAAATTCTCGGTGTTCAACTGGGGCAACGTGCTGGCAAGCCGCGGCAGCGTGATCCAGTGTTTCGTGCGCTCGCTGCTCGACAGCGGCCAGGTGAACATCACCGACTTGCGCATGACGCGCTTCTGGCTGCGCATTGAAGACGCCGCGACGCTGGTGCTCGAACGCTACAAGACCGCGCCGAATGACCGCGCCGTGATCCCGCCGTGCAAGGGGGCGTATGTCACCGACGTAGCCCAAGCTTGCGCCCGGCTCCTCGGCATCAAGAAGTTCCGTACCAACGTGACGGGCTTGCGCGGCACCGAGAAGCTGTACGAGGTGCTCGAGAGCACGCACGGCGGCTGCCTCAGGAGCGACACATGCGCGCAGTACACGGCCGACGAGCTCGACTCACTCTTGCGCGACATAGTCACGAGGCTTGCACAAGAGCACAAGGCAGGGAGGGCATCGGCATGATCGTCGGGATTGTCGGGCACCTTGGGAACATGGGCCGCCGCTACGCGAAAATCTGCGAGTACCTCGGCCATCAAGTCATAGGCCACGACCCGCGGGAAAACCCGCTGGGCGACGTGCGCACGCTATCCTTCACCGCCGACGCCATCATCATCGCGAGCCCGACGCCTTACCACGTCGATCACATCCGCGCGTTCAAGGACTACAGCCTGCCGATCCTCTGCGAGAAGCCGGTTACCAAGGATCTCGACGCGCTCGAGGAGCTGCTGGCCGACCTCAAGGCAGCGGGCACACGCCTGAAGGTCGTCAACCAGTACGCGGAACTCTCCTTCCCCAAGGACGGCACCGGCCTGACCTCCTACGACTACTTCAAGAGCGGCGGCGACGGCCTAGCCTGGGATTGCATCAGCCTCGTGACCTTGGCCAACGGCCCGGTCGAGCTGCGGAACGACTCGCCCGTCTGGAAGGCGCAGATCAACGGGCACCCTCTCGTCGCGAGCGACATGGACGGCGCCTACATCCGCATGGTTGACCGCTGGCTGCGTGACCCATCGACGACCGACTACGACGCCATCTATCGAGCCCACAAGAAGGTAGCCGACCTTTGCCAACCAAAGTCCTAATAGCGATACAGGCGCGCAGCGGGTCTACCCGGCTGCCGCGCAAAGCCTTCGAGCTGATCGGCGAGCGGCGCATGCTAGACCATGTGGTCGACGCTTGCCGCGAGGCCGCGCGCTACCTGATGTCGCGGCCGACGCCGAATGCTCCCGAGGTCAGCGTGGCGCTGCTCGTGCCGACCGCTGATCCCATCGCCAAGGAGTTCGCGCGTGGCGTGGGCGTCGTCGAAGGCCCGGAGCAAGACGTGCTCAGCCGGTACTACGCGGCGCTCGAGCGCTACTCGCCCGACTTCGTCGTGCGCATCACCGGCGATTGCCCGCTAATCCCCGACTTCCTGATCGCCAAGCACATCACGACAGCGATCAAGGGGCGGTACGACTACGTGTCAAACGTGGACGAAGAGACGCGCACGGCGATCGACGGGCACGACTGCGAGGTCATGAGCAGCCGCATGCTTGGCTGGCTGCATGGCGCCGCGGAGACAGCCCCCGACCGCGAGCACGTGACCCTCATGGCTCGTCGCGAGCCACCCGACTGGGCGCGCATGGGCTGCGTGCTGAACTACCACGACCAAAGCCACGTCAAGCTGAGCGTCGACACGGCAGACGACTTAGCGCGCGTGCGCGACGAGTACAGTCGGCGCGATCTCAAGCTATTCAAGGCCGAGCGCAAGTTCGGCAGGCAAGCGGTGCACCGCCTATGAGCGACCATTTCGCGCTGCACAGGCGCGCCCAAGACTGCATCGCACAGGCTGCGCTGACGAACAGCAAGCGTCCGAGCTGCCACGTGCAAGGCGTCTACCCGACGCATGTCGCCCGCGGCCACGGCGGCCACCTGTGGGACCACGCCGGCCGCAAGTATCTCGACTTCATCTGCGGGCTGGGCACCAACATCCTCGGCTACGGCGACGCGCGCGTAAACGCCGCGATCGCCGCGCAGCTCCCGCACGGCGCATCCCTGTCCTTCTCTACCCACCACGAGCTGGAGACGGCGGAGAAGGTCAAGGAGCTAGTGCCGTTCGTCGATGCGGTGAAGTTCCTGAAGTCCGGCAGCGAGGCGTGCTCGGCCGCCATCCGCATCGCGCGCGCAGCGACCGGACGACACTACGTGCTGAGCGACGCCTATCACGGCTGGCACGACGAGTTCGTCAGCTTGACGCCGCCGGCCTACGGCGTGCCGAACGACGACGACGGCTTTACTCGAGCGATCGAGCCGTTTCACAAGCTCGACCAGATCGACAGCACGGTCGCGGCCGTGATCGTCGAGCCGGTCGTGACCGACGCGAGCGACGCGCGGCGTGCTTATCTCCAAGAATTGCGGAAAGTGTGCACAAAGCACGGCACTCTGCTCATTTTCGACGAGGTCATCACCGGGTTCCGATGGCCGCGTTTCACCGTGGCGACCAACTGGTCGATCACGCCGGACCTCATCTGCCTCGGCAAGGCGATTGCCAATGGCATGCCGCTGGCTGTCGTCGGCGGCAAGTACGCGGTTATGAATTGTCCCGACGAATACTTCGTTAGTTCGACCTACGCTGGCGAGACGCTATCCCTGGTCGCCGCCAAGACGACCATGACGCTACTCCAGACCAAGTACGACCTGGCGAACCTGTGGGAGCACGGCGCGCAGTTCCTCGACGGCTTCAACGCCATCTGGCCGGAAGCCGTGCGCATCGAGGGGTACCCGTCGCGCGGCGCGTTCAAGGGCGACCTGCGCGCTCGAGCCATGTTCTTCCAGGAGGCTTGCCTAGCAGGTCTGCTTTTTGGTCCCAGTTTTTTCCTGTCCTTCGCGCACCTCGGCGAGATGCACGGCGTGCTCGACACGTGCAGAGACATCCTGGGTCGTGTAAAACGCGGCGAAGTAAGGATGAAAGGGGAGCTTCCGAGCAGCCCCTTTGCGGAGCGAGTGAGGGCAAAAAGCGCATGAAACGTTGTTATTTGTGTAAGAAAGACAAGCCGCGAAGCGACTTTCACAAGTGCGCTGGACGCACTGATGGCCTGCAAACGAAGTGCAAACCTTGCCAGATCGAGTACCAGCGTCAGCGCCGGAAGACCGCAGAAGGCAAAGCGTACGATAGCAAGCGCCGGGTCATGTACAGCCAGACGGAGCGTGGTCGCGAAGTCATGAAAGAGGCAGCGAGACGTTTTCGCTCGCGCCCGGAAGGGGCCGCGAAGAGCAGGACGTGGTGCCAGCGATACGCTAGAGAAAACAGAGAGAAGATCCGCGCCCACAAGCGGGTGAGCAAAGCGGTTGCCGCAGGCAAGATCCAGCGCTTGCCATGCGAGGTCTGCGGCACAACTCCGACTGATGCCCATCACCACGACTATTCCAAGCCGCTTGACGTGCGTTGGCTTTGCAGATTTCACCACGGCGAAGAGCATAGGAAGGCGCGCGCATGAAGATCCCGGTGAGCCTTGAACTTCGCGCCTTCGACTCGACCGACGCCGTCCGCGTCCGCGAGTGGCGGAACCACTACAGCATCTGGCGGTACTGCCGCCAAAACGATTTGATCTCCGATGTTGCGCAAACCGCTTGGTATGAGCGACAGTCTAAAGATCCCAGCATCAAAATGTACGGGCTATGGCTGAAGGTGGCGGCGGGGGCCGAGCTAGTCGGCGTGGCCGGGCTCACGTCCATTGATTGGTTCAATCGTCGGGCCGAGTTCTCGTTGTACCTAAATCCCGAAAAGCACCGACAGGGGCTAGGGAGCAGCGGGCTCAGGATGCTCCTTGCGCACGCGTTCGACAACCTCGCGCTTGAACAGGTATGGGGCGAGACGCTCGAGGGAAACCCCGCCATGGCGATCTTTCAAGCCATCGGCTTCAAGCAGGACGGCACCCGGCGCGCCTTCTATTGGAAAGACGGCCGCTTCTGGGACGCCCACCTCATCAGCATCACCCGCGAGGAATGGCATGGACATCGTACAAGGGCTGCTACTCCTGATCACGCTGGCGACGCTGGTAACGACGCTGGCGCTTTGGAAGCAGCGGGTGACCCCGCTCGTCGACAAGGTGGCAAGCGAGGCCGTAGACCACGAGGAGTCGCCGCACTCGTCGCTGGAGCCGACCACGCGGCCGATGCGGGTAGCCGTCCTGGACGACGAGACGGCAGCGAGGCGCGAGAGGCAGGCCAGGGAGAAGGCGCCTAACCCGGAGCTCGCGCAGTGAATCCGTTGCTTGAAAAAGCCGTCTGGGCGCTAGGCGGCGGGTTCGTCTCGCTGGTCGTCGCGCATTTCGCCGTGGGCAAGGACGTGGCGTACATCCGCGGCCAGCTCGCCGCGATCATCACGCAGCTGCACATCGTCCAGCGCCTAAAAGACCGGCTCACAACGTCCGATCAGGTACTCACGAAGGCCCGCACCGACCTAGACCACGCCTTCGACAAGATCCGCCACCTAGAGCGTGCAAGGGAGAACGGTCATGGATGACAGCAATAAGCCTTGGTACCAGTCAAAGACCTTTTGGGCGTCGATCGTCACCGCGGTACTCCCGGTGATCCCGGGCGTCGCCCCGGTGATCGCGCTCTACCCCGAGGCGTACAGCGCCATTCTCGGCGCGGTGTTCGGCGCGCTGCGGATCACGACGACGGCGCCGTTGACTCTGCGCAAGCCGAAGGTGCTGCCCTAGGGCGCAACCGCATCGAACCGCCTGAGCGCTTCGCGTAGCGCCTCGACCTCTGGGGCATCGCCCACCGGCACGCCGCCAGCGATCGTCCATTTGCGCTGGCTCGCATCAACGGCATCTAGGGCCGCGCGTACCGCGTTTGCTAAATCCACCGCGGCCTTGGCCTTGGCTTTGGCTTCGTCCATGGACATGGGCATATCACCTATTGCCCCAGCTCCGCCAGCTTCCTCGCCTCGTGGCACTTGAGGCACCAGTGCTCGACTAGCAGCGTGGGCGACGGCCTGAGCACAGTCGTCATGCTCCAGACGAGTACGCCGCACCCGCGGCATTGCACGTAGGCCCGGGCCCTCTCGACGACACTCACGGTTTACCTCCTAGAAAGGTGGGTCTTTGAGCAGTGGCTCTAGCACTTCGCGGACTTCTTCCCGCGTGGGATTTAGCCCCCTCCCCACCGCCTTGTCGTAGGCGTCAAGCGCGTCCCGAATGTCCACCTCACGGCGTTCCCATTGGATCACGTCGGGGTCGGGGACGAATCGCCTAGCCTGGTGAATCACGCGGCGCGCAGCCTCCAGCTCGTCGACCGCAGCGCGGAGCAGCGTTGCAAAAGGATCGTCGAAGCCGTTCATCAGGTTGGCGACACGGCGCATCTCGTCCAGATCAGCCTTCGCCATCTTTGCCCCCCTCCCGTGAAGTCTCTGAGACTGAACCCGGCAGCGAATCGCCAGATGAGCTGTCGAGGTGCGCGCGGAGCGCTAGCTCAGCAGCCGAAAGTTTCGCCTTGGCATCCGGCGACAGTCGCCAGCCGCCGTCGTGTGCCGCGTAAACGTGGGCTTCGAGCATGCCAGCGGCCAGCCGGCGCAGCTCGCCTAGCTGAGCCTCGGTCTTCAAGAACTCCTCGAAGTTCTCCTTGGTCCGACGCTCGATGTCTTCTGCACGCCGCTTCCAGACGTCGCGCAATCTCTGAGCCTCGTCACGCTCGGTCTTCTTCTCGTCCAGTAGGCGCGACAGCACGGTGACCGCATGGGCGGAGATGGCCTCGGCGTGGCGGAGGTCTTTGGCCTTCGCCTTCCACGCGGCTGGCCAGTTGAATCGCAGAACGACCATGTTCCGTTTGCAATTAGCTGTGTTGACGCAAATGCATTGCGGCCATGTGCATGGATCAGCCATTTGCCCCCACCTTCGCCGCCAGGGCTGCGGCTTTCGAGCGAGCACATTGCCGCGTGAGCAGCTTGTACCAAGCCCATCGGCGCAACCCGAACCACGTTGTCTTTGCCCACCACGTCCAGAGAATGAACCACGCGAGTTTGCGCGCTTCGGGAGCTTTGTAGAAGCAGTGCCAATGGTCCATGGTGCCAAGCCACAGCTCAAAACCATCGTTCCCGATGCGCGCTAGCTGCGACTCGTCGAGCATTACGCGAAGCTCGTGGCCCGGCGGATGCGTGTAGGGGTAGTCGTAATGTCCCAGCCAGTTGTACAGGCGCGTCTCTAGGTCGGGGCGTCTGCGTCTACCAGGTGTCGCCAGCGCCTTGTCGATGTCGCCGCTCATGGGCTACCTCCGCTTTTCAACTCAGCCTGCAGCGCGCGGATCTTGGCGCGGAGCGTGGTTTTTCGTTTTCGTTCAGCGGCAACCTTTCCTGCCATAGCATCGAGTGGCCACGCGGGAAGATCGTCGAGCCGGAGGCCAAGCAACCGCGCCGCCTGTAGTGCGTCGTGGAGCAGAATGCGCTGCGCCCCGCGCTCAATGTTGGCAATCGAAGCGCGATTCATTGAGAGCACATCTGCTAGTTCTTGCTGTGTTTGGCCCTTTCGTTTCCGGGCTTCGGCTAGTAGGCGACCGAAGGTCTGATAGCACGGCTCTACTTCGGTGCTCTCACCCATTGCCGCCCCCGCCCTTCTCGCCGCGCCGCGCACACTTGCGGCAGTAGCCTTCGCGCCAGCCAAAGATGTAGACGAGAAGCAACGTCACCGCGACGGTGATACCCGCAACGCCGACCGTCCAGCTTCCGATGTGAATCATTCGCCCCCCTTCTCGCCGCGCTCGGCGGCCGGCGGATTGAGCAGCTTACGAAGCCCCTCCCGCACACGGCTGATGTCCCCCTGCGCCATGATCTCCAGCTTGCGCCCGCTTTCCATGACGTGGGTGATCCGCTTCCCCTGGATGTAGTCCCAAAGAGGCCCGAGCACTTCGCGAAATTCTGACAGCCAGCGATCCGCTTCGCTGACCCTGTGGGCCATGTCCTGGAGACGCTGCACGCGCTCTTTGTCGTCCTTGCCGATGATCATGTCGTCTCCTTTGCGGGCTCAGACCCCTTCCCAGCGGCAAGCGCCGCGCGGGCTACGGCCGTGTCCTCGGTGTAGTCGATCATGGGCACAGTTTCGGCCCTAGTCCTGTTGGCGTTCGGTGAGCGCGCGTAGTACTCCAGCGCTTCGCGGTATGTACCCACCAGCGCGGCGAGGCGGTCGCGCTGCAACTTCGCCTCTAGGTACTGCCCCTCGTAGATGGCAGCTTCGGAGCGAGCCGCGTCACGCTCGACAATCAATGCTGCAACGCGAGCCTGGAGGGCCATAACGTCCGGCTTCACGCCTCACCTCCGGCTCTCTTCTCCCACTCCACCGCACGCAATTCGCTGGAGATGCCCATGACGTAAGCGCCGAAGACCAGAAGTAGCAGCGGCGTTTCTGGGGAGTGCTTCCATGCTGCCGCAGCGAATTCGGTGCCGAAGTATGCGAGGCAGAACAGGTACATGTAAATCATTCCGTATCGCGTGATATGTCGCCTCATGGCCCCTTGCCTCCCGCCCGCCGCGCGGCCTGGGCGTCGGGCTTAGCGCGCCGATTCCACGCGGCACGCGCATCAAACTTGCTCGCCTTGTAAGGGCCCTCGGTGCCGCACTCTTCGCAGTGAACCCAGTAATGGTTGGTTCCCAAGAGGCACAACCACTGGCTGGTCCCGCAGAAAGGACACGGCTTCAGCATTGTTGGCGCCTTCTTTGCCGGTTTCCCGGCCTTGGCTTTGCTGCTAGCCATCGACGCCTCGTGCCAGCATCCCGTTAATCCGCGCGCACCGCCGCGTGATCTCCTCGCCCTGGAACACGAGGCTTTCGTCGTCCAGCGGGTCGATCGACAGGAACAGCCGCGCCTCATCGGCCAGCTTCAGCGCCTCGGCTTGCAGGCGCGAGATGAACGCCAGGCGCGACGGGGTTAACGGCGGGCGCAGGCGCCGCGGGGCAGACAGCTCGGTGGTACTCATTGTTGCTGGGTTTCCTTCACTGTTTGTTTGTGACCTCGCCACGCCCTGCGTTACCTAGCCCTGCCCTTCCGGGCCGTCCGTACCAGGCCGCTCAGCGCCTAACCTCGCGACACATCACCGTGCGATACCCAAGCACTCCGCGCCAGGCCCAACCCGACCCAGCCCAACCATGCCGCTCCAGTGCATCCAAGCCCTGCCCAACCCCGCGCTACCCAACCTGTGGCAACCAAGCCAAACCATCCACGCCTCGCGTTGCCTTGCGCTGCCGTAGGCCTCCGCGCCATCCGTTCCTAACCACGCTGCGCCTTGCCGTACCTCGCGGCACGAATTCGCGCCTTGCCTTGCCTTCCAAACCTTGCCCAAGCTTGCCCAACCGAGCGTTACCCGACTCAGCCACGCGCATGCCGCTTCGTATCGAGGGCGACAGGCTCCTCGATTTTGAGCACTTCCCATTTCGCCACGATGAATTTGCCGAACGGCCCACCCTTCTCCACGCGGTAGTCGCCAATTCCCGCGCGCTTGCCGGCGTCGGCCAGGATGCCGTGGACCTGATCCAACGGCAGGATGTCCTCGTCAATTTCCACGTCGAATTCGAGCGCCCACGACTCCAGCCGCGCACGGTGCCGCATGATGCGGGCGCGCTGTACAACGGCTGGGCGCGAATCAATCTCGATGTCGGCGAGCGTGTAGCCCTCGGCGAAATAGAGCTTTTCCGAGGTCAGCGTGATCGCGCCCGAGCTCACCGACTTCACACTCTTGCGCGAGCCCGCGATCTTGTAGTCGCTGGCGATCGACCGGATACACCCGCTAACCCACGACCACGGTACCCACAGCTTGCCGTCCGGGTCGGCGTATGCCGTCTTCTCGGCCTGCTCGCGCGGCGTGCCGTAGTCCTTCTTGCCGTGCTTCTTCACGGTCACAGGGATTTCGTCCTGCTCCTTGAATCGGTTGATCAGAATGGGCGACACGCCGTCAAGGCGCACCGATACGGTCTTCATTGCTTCCCTCCAGTTTGCGTTGCGTATCAATGAAGCTGTTGAGGTCAGCGCGCTGCGCCGTCGTCAACATGCGATATTCCGTTTCGGTGACACAGACGCTTAAGCATCTGGAGCACAAGGCCAGCGGCGCCACCGGCCCGTCCTCGCGGCGAAGGGTGAGGGTGGCGGGCAGCCCGCACATGCAGCACAGGCTCACTTGAGCACCCACTGCCCGCCGACCGTCTCGACGAGCAAGCCGCGCTCCCGCAGCCACGCAATCGCCCGCGCATCCGTCTGCGCCTGCTCGAGCGCCCGCCGCTCGGCCAACTCGCTCTCTCTCAGAGCCTCCACCGCCGCGGCTAACACCATGGCCGGCGTCCTCTGCTCCACGCCGTCGTCGTCCACGATCGTGCCGACCGGCCGGCTGTCCCATAGCGACTGGCCGAGCACGCGCACGCGCACGAGTGAGCCGTTGGGATGCGGGATGCCGCGGGCGTAGAGCCATGGCCAGGCGGCCACGGCTTCTAGGCGGTCGCGCCGCTCGCTGCTCGCTAGCGTCTCGCAGCCGGTTAGGCGGTCGAAGGCGTGATCACGCATCGGCTCTCTCCGCCCTTGCACGTGCCTCGGCGCTCAGCTGACAGACCTCGTTCCAATCCATGTAGCCGTACTCTTCGGCGACGATGTCGAGCAGCGGCATGAACTTGATGCCGGGCTGTCCTTTCTTCTTCCGACGCCGCCACGCCTCGGCCTTCACGCCCTCGTGTAGCGCGAGGAATGCCGCTTCACGCTGAGCGGGGGGCAGCGCGGCAATCTCGCTTGGGCGCGGTATGAGGTTCAAGGCGCGATCTCCTTGCCCGCCAGCGCAGACAGCAAGTCGTCGGCCGCAGCGATAGCGTCGTAGATACGGATACCCCGCGGCCTGTCACCGTTCGCTACGTAACCCTGCAAGACAAGCGCCGCGAACAGCTCGCGCTTGGTCAGCCCGGTGCCGGGGCGCGGGTGGTAGCTCTCGCGCTCGTGGTACTCGAGGTGCTCGGTCAGGTAGCTGGGGAAGACGTTGTCGCTCACTTGCCCGCCCTCTCATCCGCCATCGCCTCGGCGGCTTCCTGCCGAACGCGGTCTAGATAGACCTCGAAGACCTCGCGCAACATGTCCATCTCGCCCTCATTCGGCGGCCGATCCCACTGCTTGGCGCAGTGGGCTTCGATGTTCGCCAAGATGGCTGGCATCCTAGCCGCCAATTCCTCAGCGCGGATCTCGCCAACGCCATCGACCTCGAGCACTTCTTGGCCTTCGCGGCTGGTCGTCACGTACACGTACCAGGGGCAGTCGTCGGAGTAGCGTAGGTATGCCATCGGTTAGTCGTCCCTCCGCGCGTCCGCCTCATCCTGCAACGTCTCCGCGATGTGCAGGCGCAGCTCGTCGTCTAGCTCGCCCATCTTGGCGTCACCGACGTATTCCGTGATGTCCTCGCCGACATGCCCGATGCCAGTCGCGTACACCGCGATCACGCCCTCGCCCTCGGTGCCGACCACGCGGATCTGGCAGTTGAGGCAGTGCGCGTACTCCATGCAGCTCTCGAATTCGTACTGGCGCTCGCGCGGGAAGGGGATGACGCTCACCATTTACCAATCCCCGGGTTGGCCCAGCGGGTAAGCGAAGCCTGGCTCTCCATCTCCCCGCCGTCGTCTGGGTGCTCCGCACCGGTCGAGTCGCCCAGCGGCAACGCGTGGCACTGCGCGCACAGCGACAGCTGCGCCTTGCGCTCCGCGTGCAGCTTCTTGAACAGGCCGCCGCAGTGGTCGCACGCGAACGCGGGACCCTGCGCCTCGTGGATCTTCTCGACCTCTTCCATCAGGTCGTCGAAGGCCAGGGCAAACTCGGGGTTGGTCAGCTTGGTCGGCTGCGGCTCAATCCCGTGCTTGCGAAGGATGGCGCACAGGTCGTCGTGGAATAGGTCGGTCTTGGTCGTGGCCATGGGGTACCTCAGGTTGTGTGCGAGGCTTTGGGGGCACGTTGGGGTGGAATCGAACCACCATCTGCGGATTTGGAAACCGCTGCTTGACCTTCCAGCTACCAACGCTCTGGACATACTATCTCTACGGCTATGGGCCGCAGGTACTTGAGGACGACCTAAACAGATAGTAGTTTAGGGCGCTTGCGGGTGACTAAAAAGGGATCGAACTATTGTCGGCCGTCGCCACGTGCCGCTGGGGAG
>Ga0315903_10001416_pt1 | contig 36336 bp, 25 predicted proteins | sample LakEriMetagenome_7_FD_203524 | JGI IMG/M metagenome (GOLD analysis project Ga0315903, IMG submission 203524) | Freshwater fungal communities from buoy surface, Lake Erie, Ohio, United States - Buoy 2 MA119 | ecosystem: Environmental > Aquatic > Freshwater > Lake | place: USA: Lake Erie, Ohio...
AGGGCTTGAACTTTTTTAGATTGATCGTTCAACTTTTCGATAAGCGGCAATCCGAAGGCTCCGGTTTTGCCGGTGCCGGTTTGTGCTTGTCCTACGATGTCTTTTTCATCTTGTAGCAAAAGCGGAATGGTTTGTTCCTGAATAGGAGAAGGTGTTTCCCAGCCTTTTTTCTGCAAGGCAGCAACAGTGTTTTCGCTCAGTCCGAGCGCAATAAATTTTTCCATCATTGTTGGTTTTGCTGCTATGCAATAGCGCACAATGGCGATTTAAAGCACAACAGATAGTTTAAAAAATGTTTTCGGTTTGCCACCGAACTTTAGGGAGAGAACTGAGAGTGTAATCGGGGCGACAGTCTTAAAAAACATCGCGTTAACGGGGCAGTATCTCACTGTCGTTCGTTGACAGTTCTTTTAATTAGGCCGCAAAGGTAATTCAATTATTGATATAAACAAGTTATCCACCAAAATAGAGTTTGATGGAACTTGGTTTAGCAATGAAAAATAGCTACTTACTTTTTACTGTCAACAACTCATTGAACTTAGTCGGGTCGAGTAAAAGCTCAATGGCTTTAGCTACTTCCGGGTCGTTTTGATAGCTCTTTTTCACTTTGCCGTAGGCATAATAATAGCGACCTACAATTTCATTTTCGAGCAAAGTGATGATTTCATCTTTTTGTGTTTGTAGTTCTTGTGCGCGTATCTGCGAGAGTTTTTGCTGCACAGCATCTAATGAAGTTTTTAGACTTTCGTAATACTTCTCCTCAGTGCTCACCGTTTTTAAAGCTTCGAGTTTGTCGTCTGTTTCTGTTTTGTAGCTATGGTCTTTTCTTTTTACGTAAACCACAAAGTCCTCATAATCTTTTGCGGTCAACTTAAACGCTCCGGCTTCGGCAATGATTGGGTGTTGCAAGGTGTATTGCGTAGCAAAATCAAGAATGTAGTTTTTGCTAATAAGCGTAGCAGCGAGTTTACTTTGTGTAGGTTTCTCCATCTCTACATCCGGCTCTACACCTCCTCCATCCCACACCGGGCGACCGTTCTTAGTTTTAAAAGCCACTTTCAAACTATCGGGTATGCGTTTCACACTGCCGTCTTCGTTTTTCTCGGAATAATTGAGCGCCTGAATACATCTGCCACTCGGGATGTAATATTTTGCAGTAGTCACCTTCAACATTGTGTTGTAGGAAAGCGGCTTGGTAACTTGCACTAAACCTTTTCCATAAGTGCGCTGACCAATCACTACACCACGATCATAGTCTTGAAATGAACCCGATACAATCTCGGATGCTGAAGCACTCATAGAGTTAGTGATCACCACTATCGGCATTTTTAAATCGGTGGGTTCGTTTTGTGTATTGAAGGTGTTGTTCCATTCGCTTACTTTACCTTTGGTAGTCACCACCAATTGATTTTTTTCGATAAAAATGTTCACCAAATTCACTGCCTCAATCAATAATCCACCGGGGTTACCACGCAAGTCTAGTATGATGCCTTTCATGGCAGGTTGTGCGCGCTTCAAACTATCGAAAGCTGACTTGACGTCTTTGGCAGCATTCTCATTGAAGATTTTCAATTTGATACATCCAACTTCATTATTCACCATACCAAAAAACGGTACGTTCGTCTCCTGAATTTCTTCGCGGGTTAACTGCAATTGCACCAATTTAGTGTCTAGCAAAGAAACTTTGCGTTCCAACTGCAACTGAACTGTGCTTTTTGGTTGGCCAATCAAAAAGCGCTCTACATCTTCTTTCTTTTTGTCTTTAGTCGAAGCGCCATCTATAGACTTAATGATGTCTCCTACTTTTACTCCGGCCTTATCAGCAGGTTGGTTTTGCCAAACAGCAATGACCACCGGCAAATTGTTGACGAGCTCAATATCTATACCCAAGCCGCCAAACTTTCCGCCTTGCTGCATTTTAGCATTTTCAATCTGGCTAGTGCTAAAATAGTTGGTGAATGGATCAAGCGTTTTAAGCATTCCATCAATTGACGTTCGCATTAATTTTGATGGTTCTACATCGTCCACATAGTAATTGTTTACCTCTTTATAGACTGATGCATACAAATCAATGCTTTTCGACAATTCGAAAAAACTATCGGCAGCCGAAAGCAAGCCCACAAGCAAAGCACCGCAAAGAGCAATTAGGAAAAATTTATTTTTTGCTGATTTCATAGTTTAAATATTCTTAATGTGTGTGACTATTGTTTTTTGGCCAAAATGGTTTTCACTTGTGATTCGTCACTCAACACTTCAATCGCTTTTTTGATTTCGCGATCACTTTTAAGTGATGCTTCAATGCGCCCTGTGTTATAGTAGTAGCGCGAAGCAATTTCCTCTTCTAGCAAACTTTTAATTTGCTCTTTCTCTTTCATCAAATCGTTTTGCTTGTCGTGCATCAATCCTTTTTTCAAGGCTTCATACTCCGGTTTTATCTGCTCGAAATAATTATCCTTTTCAGCAGCAGCCTTTACGGCTTCTAGCGTTTTCTCACTACGGGTAGTGTAATCATATTCTTTCTTACTCAACCATTGAACGAAGTCATTGTAATCAACATCTGATAACACAAAATTTTTGGCATTCCCGATTTGCGGATTCTTTACTCGATAGACCGTAGCGTAATCAAAAATTAAATTTTTGCTCAACAAACTAAATGTGAGCGCAGATAGTTTCTCGGGTTCAATAGCAATGTCTGGGTCTATTCCTCCGCCATCGTAAACTACTCGCCCGCTCTTCACCGTTTTGAACGCTACTTTCAAGCTATCCGGGATTTTTTTCACGCTGCCGTCTTCGTTCTTCTCCGCATAATTGATGGCTTGAATACAGCGACCGCTAGGAATGTAATATTTAGCAGTGGTAATTTTCAATTTTGCACCATAAGGTAAAGCGCGTGTGCTTTGCACTAAACCTTTGCCGAATGTTTTTTGCCCGATGATAACCGCACGGTCAAAATCTTGTAATGAGCCTGCCACGATTTCAGATGCAGAAGCAGAACCGCCATCGGCTAAAACTACTATAGGTGTTTTGCCATCAACAATATCGTTGGTAGAATAAAAAGGTTTGTTCCAATCACTGGTTTTTCCACGCGTGGAAACAATCTCTAAATTTTTGTCGACAAATACATTCGCCACATTGATTGCTTCATTCAATAAGCCGCCCGGATTGCCACGCAAATCGAGCACTATGCCTTTGAGTTTATTCTTTTGTTCGAGCAGCTGCAATGCAGCTTTCACTTCTGCCCCGGCTCTGTCAGTGAAGTTGCTTAAGCGGATATAGCCGATGTTGTTCTCGAACATACCATAGTAAGGCACGTTTTTGATTTTGATTTCTTCGCGAATCAATTTAAGCGTCATTTCCTGCTCCACACCCGATACTGTGGGTCGCATAATTTTCACAATCACCTCTGTGCCGGGCTTGCCTTTAAGCAAAGCACTCACTTCATCGGTTCTGTATTTTTTTGTGCTTTTGCCCGCAACTTCTATCACTTTGTCTCCGGCTCTCAATCCTGCCTTTGCCGCTGGAAATCCTTCATACGGATCGGAGATAATTACCCATTCATCACGTGTGCCAATGATAGCACCAATGCCGCCATATTTGCCAGTAGTTTGCATACGATAATCTTCCATATCTTCTTCCGGAATAAAATCAGTGTATGGGTCCAAACTTTGAAGCATTTCCGTAATGCCGGACTGCATCAATTTCTCCGGCTTTAACACATCTACATAGTAAGTGTTCAACTCTTTATAAAGGGTAACAAAAATGTCGAGGTTCTTAGATATTTCGAAGTAGTTATTAGGGGCGAATGCCAAGCTACCCAATAATAAAAACCCTGCCGAAAAGGCGATAATTATTTTTTTCATGTATAGTGTTATTTCACTTTTTCGTTCAAACTATTGGCTCTCCAACATTAGGAATGATGTAAACATAAATTTTAACGGTCACAAACCGAAATTGTTATCACATCCAAACGACTTTTTGCAACATTTCTGAAAGAAGCTGTTTTAATATTCAAACTTGTGCTTTCAAAAAATGATACAGATTGAAATGAGGTTGCTTTAAACCCGTCCGTAAGCCACTTCGTAAAGCTTCTACATCAAATCCTTTCATGCGTCTTTTAGCAATAATGCGCAATGCTTTTTCTGTCAGTAAAATCAGCTTGCGTTCTTCATTGTGATAGTTGGTGTTGGATTGTAATTTTTCAATCAATTCTGGCACACCTTTGGCTTCAACGGCCACCGTTTTAAGTACCGCTACTTCATCGCGCCCGCTCAAGTGCAATTGATGCTCTAGCGAGTTGACCAACACATCGGCCTCCGCACGGTCGGCTTTATTAATCACAAACAAATCAGCAATTTCCATCAATCCGGCTTTCATAGCTTGAATGCCATCGCCCGCCTCCGGCACCAAAATAACCACAGTTGTATCGGCTAAACCTGCAATTTCCACTTCGCTTTGCCCTACGCCTACGGTTTCGATAAAAATATAATCAAACGGATACGCTTTCATCACTTGCGTCACTTCCATTATCTTATCACTTAACCCACCTAGCGAACCTCGCGAAGCCAAGGAACGAATAAACAGATTAGGATTATTGAAATGTGCACTTAATCGAAGTCTGTCGCCTAATAGTGCGCCAAGATTAAATGGAGAAGAAGGGTCAATAAGTACCAACCCAATCTTTTTACCTTGCTCCAATAAAATGCTCATCACAGCGTTGAGTAGCGTACTTTTTCCTGCTCCAGGAGGACCGGTAAAACCGATAACAGGGATGGGAAAAGGAACTAACTGCTCCAACAAAGTATCTGCTCCGTCAGCTTCATTCTCTACTAAAGAAATGTGGCGAGCGAGTGTTTTAAAATCAGTTATAGAATGAATGTTTGACAAGAGTTTTATGTTTGTACGAAGATGAATTTTTTGTCGAAGTAAAAAAAATGTAGTGCAGGAAACAAAATCGACTGATTTTAAACAACAATATGTTCAACCGGAATGGATGGCCGTTTTGAGTTGTGTGTTGATTTTTGTTGGGTTTGTGGCTTCGCGAGCATTTATCAGCATAGGCATGATTGGTTTGGTGGTCTCAGCAGTTTGGCGCATGGGTTTCATTGCTTTGTTCAAGCACTATTTTCAGCGCAAAGAGCTCTGGGTCTTGGCTTTTTTCTTCGTACCTGTTTTTTACTCCGGACTATATTCTGCAAATATTGAGCAATGGCTGAATTGGGTACGAATTAAGTTGCCTTACCTGGTTTTGCCACTGGCATTTGCCGGATTAACTCAGCTCACTAAAAAACACATAACGATTATTTTGTATTCATTTTTGATAGTGATGCTCACTTCCTTAATCGTAGTACTCGCTAACTACGCGTTACATTTTGAAGCAGTTACAAATTCTATGTTGCTCGGCAATGCCATAGCTATGCCTTTCAGCCACATTCGATATACGCTCATGTTAGCGTTTTCATTTTTTTTAGCACTATATCTGTCTGAAGAAAAAGAAAGGCAACTTAATCATTGGCTTATTGCTTCTGCGGTTTTCCTCTTCATCGCACTACACATTTTGGCCGTGAGAAGCGGTTTGTTAGCTCTCTATGTCGGCATGTTGGTTTATCTCATTCGATGGATAATTTTGAGTAAAAAGTATGGCTTAGGATTTTTCTTTATTGCTACTGTAGCTGCTCTTCCGGTGTTGGCTTATTGGTTAGTGCCGAGTTTCCAAAACAAGATTGCACATAGTTTCTACGACCTTCAAGAAATGAAAGCCGGAGTGATTAATTATCGCTATGATGCCATGCGTTTGGTGTCGATGAAAGCGGGATTGATGGTGTGGGGACAAGATGTGTTGATGGGTGTGGGCGCTGGTGATTTATCGGCAGCGATGAATGATTATTATGCCCAAAGCTATCCGCAACTGGACGAGCAAAATCGGCTGTTGCCTCATCATCAATTTATCTGGGTGCTGGCAAGCTTGGGTTTGTTGGGCTTGTTTCAATTTTTGATGGCGTTCTATGTTCCTTTTTTCGCTATTGGTAATTTTCGTCAATGGATTTTTGTGGTGTTACACCTCATTTTGTTTACTTCATTTTTTACGGAACATACACTCGAAGAACAAATAGGCACTGCTTTTTATCTTATCTTTCTGCTCTTATTTATCCAACGATTCAGAACCCATGCATAAATTATCGGTGGCCATCATCACATTCAACGAAGAAAGTTGCATTGAAGCTTGCTTGGATTCGGTGGCAAGTATTGCCGATGAAATCATTGTGGTAGATAGTTTTTCATCAGATAAAACCGTTCAACTTGCAAACAGTAAGGGCGCAAAAGTTTTTCAGCAAAAATTTGCTGGTTACACCCAGCAAAAACAAGATGCGGTTAATCTTTGCAGCAACGATTACATATTAGCCTTAGATGCAGATGAGCAACTCAGTGCTGAGCTATTGGCGAGCATTCAATCCATAAAAACCAATGGATTTAAGGAGGCGGCATACCTAGTTAATCGCCTAAATTTTGTTGGAAATCGAGCAGTAAAAACTTGTGGTTGGTATCCCGATAAAAAAATCAGACTTTGGGACAGAAAAAAAGGAGCGTGGGGCGGACAAAATCCGCATGACAAAGTAGTGATGCAACATGGCATTCAAGCAAAACAGCTCCATGGCGATTTATTGCATTTTACTTATCCCACGGTGGAGGATATGATAAAACAGGCCGATAAGTTTGCCCGAGTTGCCGCTAATGAATTGAAACACAAAAATAACTTCTACTTATTATTGAAATTAGTATTCAGCGCACATATTCGATTCTTAAAATCATACTTCATCAAAAGGGGTTTTACAGAGGGGAAATTGGGTTGGTTGATTTGTTTTCATCAAACCCGAGAAGTGTTGCTCAAATATTTTTTGGCCTTAAAATATAAATGGTCATGAGGATAGGATTTGATGCTAAACGTGCGCTAAATAACACCACCGGCTTGGGTAACTATGCCCGATGGCTGTTGAATGCTCTGCAGGCACAATATCCGCAGCATGAATTTTTTTTGTATTCACCTAAAGCAAAATCAGAATTAGAAGCTAGATTAATTGGTGCACATCAATTGATTTTGCCGGAAACATTAAAAGCTAAACTTTGGCCTTCTTATTGGCGATCGGTCAATTTAGCTGATGAGTGGCATCATCAAAAATTGTCGTTATTTCATGGATTAAGCAATGAAATTCCATTGCACTCTCATCGACAAAAAACACCTACGGTAGTGACTATTCATGACCTGATTTTTCTGAAACATCAAGCGCAGTATTCATTTTTTGACCGTCAACTTTATACGCTCAAAACAAAATATGCTTGTCGATATGCTGCAAAAATTATTGCCATCAGCGAAGAAACAAAACAAGACATTATTGATTTTTATAAAGTATCTGAACATAAAATCGAGGTGATTTATCCGGCTGTTGATGCGTCTTTTGTAGTGCAGTCGCCATCGGTGGTATCGAAAGTTAAACAGCGCTACGCTTTGCCTCAAAAATATATACTCAACGTGGGTAGTTTTTTTGCTCGCAAAAATCAGTACACACTCATTAAAGCTTTCTTGATGATTAAAGATAAAGTAGAAGAAGATTTGGTATTGGTAGGGAAAAGCGGAAATACCTTGTTGAAATTGCAAAAAATCATTTATGACCAAAAATTAACCAAGCGGGTAAAGATTTTAACTTCTGTATCAAATGAAGATTTACCAGCGGTTTATAGTGGAGCAAGTTTGTTGGCTTACCCAAGTTTGTATGAAGGATTTGGTATGCCGGTGTTAGAGGCGCAACAATGTGGAGTGCCGGTGGTGGCTACTCATTCGGGAGCCATTGCAGAAGTAGCCGGACCACATTCTTTAGTTATTCCACCTACATCAGCTGAAGAAATTGCAGAAAAAATGTTGATGGTGTTAACTAATAGCTCATTACAGGAAAAAATGCGTGCGGAAGGCTTAGCCTTCTCCACCAATTTTAGTTTGCAAAAAATGGCAGCGAAGACCATACAGTTGTATCAATCAATCATGTAATGAACATAAATAAAAAAAGCCCTTGCTACATCAAGATAGCAAGGGCTTAAACTAGTTATGTAAGTGAAAGCTAGAGTTTGCGCACTACTTCGATTTCTTCAAACACCTCTATGGTGTCGTTTGGTTTGATGTCTTGGTAATCTTTGATTTGAACACCGCAATCTAAACCACTAACCACTTCTTTCGCGTCATCTTTGAAACGTTTCAAAGCGGAGACAGCCCCGGTGTGCAATACAATGCCATCGCGGATAATCCGCACTTTAGATTTATTGAGAATACGGCCTTCTTTCACAAAGCTACCTGCAATAGTGCCGACCTTGGTAATGTTATAAACCTCACGCACTTCAAGCATACCGATTACTTTCTCTTCAATCTTAGGCTCTAACATACCTTCCATAGCATTTTTCACATCTGCGATAGCGTTGTAGATGATAGAGTAAAGTTTGATTTCGATATTTTCTTCTTCGGCAATCTTCTTCGCGTTTTGGCTTGGGCGAACGTTGAAACCAATCAAGATAGCATCAGAAGCAGTAGCCAACATCACATCCGATTCGGAGATTTGACCTACGCCTTTGTGTACCACTTTCACCGAAATTTCATCAGTCGATAATTTTAACAATGAATCTGCCAAAGCTTCTACTGAACCATCCACGTCACCTTTGATGATGAGATTAAGTTCCTTAAAGTTACCCAAGGCTAAACGTCTTCCGATCTCATCCAAAGTGATGTGTTTTTTGGTGCGGATGCCTGTTTCGCGTTCGAGTTGTGCACGTTTGTTCGCCAACTCTTTAGCGGCTTGTTCGTCTTTGAAGATCTTAAATTTCTCACCCGATTGTGGCGCACCGTTCAGTCCTAAGATTTGCACCGGAGTGGAAGGGCCGGCCACTTGTTGGCGCGTTCCTTTGTGGTCAAACATCGCTTTGATTTTGCCGGAGAAAGGTCCAGAAACGATGTAATCGCCAAGGTGCAATGTGCCGGATTGAACCAATAAGGTAGTGGTGTAGCCTCTACCTTTATCGAGTGTTGCTTCAATCACTGAGCCAAAGGCCTCTTTGTTTGGATTTGCTTTTAACTCAAGCATATCTGATTCAATCGTAATCTTATCTAATAAAGCATCAACGTTTAATCCGGTTTTAGCCGAAATTTCTTGTGTTTGGAATTTACCTCCCCATTCTTCTACCAATAAATTCATTGCTGAAAGCTGCTCACGAATTTTGTCGGAGTTAGCTCCCGGCTTGTCAATCTTATTAAAAGCAAAAATCATAGGCACGCCTGCTGATTGAGCGTGGTTGATGGCCTCCTTAGTTTGTGGCATCACGGCATCGTCTGCCGCAATAACAATGACAGCAACGTCAGTTACTTTAGCTCCACGTGCACGCATAGCTGTAAAGGCTTCGTGCCCCGGAGTATCTAAGAAAGTGATTTTTTTGCCTGAAGGTGCCGTTACTTCATAAGCTCCAATATGTTGTGTAATACCTCCGGCCTCTTTATCGGCTACATTTGTTTTTCTGATGTAATCAAGCAAAGATGTTTTACCGTGATCTACGTGACCCATGATTGTAACGATAGGGGCGCGTTGAACTAAGCTATCCGGATTTTCATCTTCGTCTTCTTTGAACGCTGTTGTTTCTTCAGCAGATTGGAACTCTACTTCAAAGCCGTTTTCAGCTGCTACTAACTCTAAAATCTCTGCATCTAAACGTTGGTTGATAGATACCATCACACCTAAGGTCATACATGTAGAAATTACTTTCACTGGAGAGATGTTCATCAAACTCGCCAACTCGCTTACAGTCATAAACTCAGTTACTTTGAGTTTTGCGTTTAGTTTATTTTCTTCTTCGGCTTGTGCATTTTCTTTAAAGGCCGAGCGTTTGTCGCGTCCACGTTTTACGCGGCCGCTTTTGCTCGTTTGACCTTGTATTTTGGCCATAGTGGCCTTGATTTTATCTTCAATCTGTTTTTCGGTGATTTCAGCCGGAGTACCGGTGATGGTGGTAGGACGAGTAAGTTCACGTTTACGTTGAAAGTTCTCTATTTTTTTGTCGTAAAGACCGCCTGTTGTTGTGCCGGTGGTATTTGCCGGGCGAGCTTGTTTTTTAATTAGCTTACGCTCACGCTTTTTCTTTTCCCCTTCTACATCTTCACGTTTTCTTGAAGGTTCCGCTTTGATTTCAATTTTACCCAAAATTTTAGGTCCATCAAGCTTTTGATAGACTGTTTCATGCTTACTTTCAACTTCGGGTTCTTTTGTCTCTTCTTTTATTGGGACAACATCTTCAATAACTGGAGTTTCCACTATCGGTGTTTCCTCCACCTTTGTTTTTTTGACTGCCGGCTTTTCAATTGGCTTCTCTTCTACTTTTTCTTCTTTGCCGACTTTTTTGGTTCCTTTCTTAGGCTTATCTAAATCAATCTTGCCTATAATGTTTGGCCCTTCGAGGGTTACTTTTTCGGCTGTAATCAAATCTGAAGTTTCGGGCTTTGGAGCGAGATTGTTTTTAACCAACAATTCTTGTTCCACCACTTCGGGTTCTTCTTCTTTTTTTACCGACTTGGCTACAACGAGCACTTCCACCTCTTCTTTCTTCGGTTTTTCGACCGGTTTGCTGATTTCAGCTTGTTGTTTAATGGCCTTGTCCGCACCAAACTCTTTGTCGAGCACAGCAATCATTTCGGGCGTCAGTTTAGAGTTGGGGTTGCTATCCAACTCAAACTTGGCTTTTTTGAGCGCCTCTATAATGTGTTCTGTCGACACATTGTAGCTAGCACCCGCTTTTGCTAATCGTAATCCTTTTACTTCTGCCATTGATGGTTATTAATTAATTAATGAGTGATAATTTACAGTGAAGGCATTGCGCCATTCACGCAATACACTCACTAACTTTTGTTGTTTTTTTGTTTCATAACGTATGTTGTCAGCACACGAGCCATCTTAACCTTGGAATTCACTTTCCAAAATCTTGCGGATATCTTTGATAGTCTCTTCTTCCAAATCAGTTCTGCGTACCAACTCGTCATCGCTCAAGGCTAAAACGCTTTTTGCGGTATCGCAACCGATTTTTTTCAATTCATCTAACATCCAGCCTTCAATTTCATCAGCAAATTCATCCAATTCGATATCTTCTTCCTCGATGTCTTCACCATCTTGTTCACGATACACATCAATTTCAAACCCAACCAATTTGCTCGCTAATTTGATATTGACCCCACGCTTACCAATAGCCAACGACACTTGGTCAGCATCTAAGTAAACTGAAATTCGTTTTTTCTCTTGGTCAATATCCATAGAGTTCACTTTAGAAGGCGCCAAGGCTCTCTGCACCATCAAACTCAAGTTGTTTGTGTGGTTGATGATGTCAATGTTTTCATTTTTCAACTCGCGAACGATGCCATGAATACGAGAACCTTTCACCCCCACACAAGCCCCCACCGGGTCGATGCGATCGTCAAAAGACTCTACGACTACTTTCGCTTTTTCGCCCGGTTCACGAACTATATTTTTGATGGTAATCAAACCATCAAAAATTTCCGGCACCTCTGCTTCGAGCAACTTCGCCAAAAATGATGGGTCGGTTCTTGACAAAATGATATAAGGTGTGTTGTTTCTCAACTCTACGTTTTTGATAACCGCACGAACATTGTCGCCTTTCTTAAAGAAATCTGCTCGGATTTGTTCTGTTTTTGGCATCAACAATTCGTTGCCTTCTTCGTCAAGCATCAATATTTCTTTCTTCCATACTTGGTAAACCTCGGCAGAAACCACTTCACCGATGCGGTCTTTGTATTTTTTGTAGACTTCGTCTTTCTCTAAGTCGCCCACGCGAGACGCCAAAGTTTGGCGAGCGGCCAACACTGATCTGCGACCAAAGCTTTCTAACTCAATTTTTTCATAGGTTTCTTCACCAATGTCGAAGTCTTCCTCAATCTTTCTCGCTTCGGTGATTCCGATTTGCGTGATTGGGTTTTCTACCGCATCGTCTTCTACAATTTCACGTTTGTGCCAAATCTCTAAGTCACCTTTTTCTGTATTTACCACTATGTCGAAGTTGTCTACATCGCCATATTTTTTGCGCAAAAGCGTACGAAACACATCTTCCAACACTTTCATCATGTTGTTGCGGTCAATGTTTTTCATTTGTTTGAACTCACTAAAAGAGTCAATCAGATCTAAACTGTTCATCGGTTTAATTTTTTAGTTTATGAAGATGATTTGGTTTGGTTTAAAATGTAAACTGCAATACAACTTTTTTTGTGTCGCTATAAAGCAGATAATGTTCTTTAGGGGCAATTGGTGCCTCTGTGGGTTCTTTTTTCTTTTTCTTTTTTTCTACAATTATCTCTTGCAAAACAAAGCCATTTTCATCAGCTTTTAGCAATTTTCCTTCAATTCGCTCTCCATTTGTTTTCACTACTTCTAGCATTCGACCAATTCTTCGCAAATATTGGCGATAAACCTTCAACGGATTGCTCATGCCGGGAGAGGACACTTCCAATACATAATTTTCCGGCACAATTCCACTTTCATCTAGGTTTTTCTCCAATTGACGTGACAAAAACGCACAATCCTCTATATGAATACCATGGTCAGCATCTACATATAACTCAATTCGCTTACCGGCAGATATCTTTATGTCTACAAAAAAGAAATCTTTTTCGGTCAAAATTGGGTTTAACCACTCCGTAATCTTATGCTTTACTTCTTCAAAGTTCATAGCCAAAAAATAAGAGAGGGGACTCTCGTCCCCTCTTCCGTATCATAAATGCAATGCAAATATGCAATTAAATATTGAATTATACAAATCAACTTCCCTTTTTAGGTTTAGGGTCGTACCAAGCCTCAAAATAAATATTTGGGTAGATTTCTATAATTTTGGCGAGATGGTTGAGTTGAACCGGTTATCAATTGTTTTTCAGCTATTATTCTTTGAATTTGCTTTTTAGTGCGCTTCGAGCCAGTTTTCACCAATACCAATTTCGGCTTCGATGGGCACTTTAGTTTTTAGTGCGGTGACCATCTGTTCGTAGATGATGGGTTTGATTCGTTCTACTTCATCGCGGTGGGCATCGAATACTAATTCATCATGAACTTGTAAAGTCATTCGTGATTTGAAACCGTGTTGCTTAAACTCTCGATGAATATTAATCATCGCCAGTTTGATGAGGTCGGCTGCCGAACCTTGCACGGGTGAGTTGATGGCGTTTCGTTCAGCAAAACCACGAACGGTGAAGTTCTTAGAGTTAATATCGCTGAGGTAGCGCCTGCGGCCCATGATGGTTTGCACATAGCCATTCTCGCGCGCAAACTGAATGTTGTTGTTCATGTAGGCTTTCACTTTAGGAAACTGCACAAAGTAGTTTTCGATGATGCCTTTGGCCTCGGTGCGGCTCACATTGATATTTTCGGCCAAGCCGAATGCACCTTGTCCGTAGATGATGCCAAAGTTGACGCTTTTTGCTTTATAGCGCATTTCTTTGGTGACTTCTTCTAGTGGCACATTGTATACTTTGGCGGCTGTGGCAGTGTGTATGTCCAGTTTATTAGTAAATGCTTCGAGCATATTTTCATCTTCGCTGAGCTCGGCCACCAGGCGAAGTTCTATCTGCGAATAGTCAGCAGAGAGCAACACATATTCTTCGCTGCGCGGAATGAAAGCCTTGCGGATGTGTTTGCCGCGGTCGGTGCGAATAGGAATGTTTTGAAGATTAGGATTATCTGAACTCAAGCGACCAGTAGCCGCCACGGCTTGACGGAAAGTAGTGTGAATGCGACCGGTTTGTGGATGTACAAGTAAAGGAAGTGTATCCACATAGGTTGATTTTAACTTTGCCAACTCGCGATAGTCGAGAATATACTCTACAATTGGGTGATGTCTGGATAGAGATTTGAGGGCATCTTCATTAGTAGAAAGTTGACCAGTAGAGGTTTTCTTGCCTTCGAAAGGAAGGTGAAGATGATTATACAAAACATCACTCAACTGCTTGGGTGAGTCAAGGTTGAAATTCATGCCCGCCAACGAGAAAACATTTTCGCGCACTTCAATCATTTCTTTTTCCAGCAAGGCAGAATAATCGCGCAAAAAAGTTTCATCAATGTTTACGCCTTCGCGCTCCATATCGGCCAAAACTATTACTAGTGGATGTTCGATTGCATTTAAAACATTACTTACTTCGCGCTGCTCTACCATCTGTCCGATTTTGCCTTTGAGTTGCAAAGTGATGTCCGCATCTTCCCCAGCGTATTCAGTAATCTTTTCCATAGCTACATTGCGCATACTGCCTTGGCTCTTGCCTTTTTTGCCAATGAGCGTTTCGATGCTCACAGGCGAATAGCCAAGGTAAGTTTCACTGAGATAATCCATACCATGTTTAAGATCGGGCTCTACGAGATAGTGCGCCAACATCGTATCATATATAGGTAAGCCAACCGACACATCATACTTTTTTAGAATATGTAAGTCGAACTTCACATTTTGTCCAATCTTAATATGAGTTTGACTTTCGAGCAAAGGCTTAAAATGAGCCACCGTTTGTTTGGCTACGGTTTGGTCTGCAGAAATCGGTACGTAAAACGCCTCGCCCGCTTGATAAGAGAAACTCATGCCCACCAGCTCGGAGGTAAAATAGTCGAGGCCGGTAGTTTCGGTATCGAAACAAAATTCTTTTTGTTCGTTGAGTTTGGCAACTAGTAGGGAAATAGCTTCGGGTGTGTCTACTGTGATATACGTGTGAGGAGTGTTTTCGATGTTCTTTCCTTTCTCTACAGTTTCATCACTTAGTGCTTCGGCTTCGCCAAACAAATTACCTTGAGATGAAGGTGTGTTTTTACTTTCGGGTTTCGGAGTTTCTGTGTTGGTGTTGACCGAATAGTCTGTGCCCAGAATTCTTCTGCCCAAATTCCTAAATTCTAGTTCGGCAAAGATGGCGCCCATCTCTTCTTTGTTTGGTGGATCTATTTTCAGCGCTTCGTCTGTTACTTCAATCGGCACATTGGTATTGATGGTGGCCAGTAATTTACTCATCAAGCCTTGCTCGGCAAAGTTCTTGAGATTTTCGCCTAATTTGCCTTTTACTTTGTCGGCATTAGCTAACACATTTTCGACTGAGCCATATTCTTTAATCAGTTTCTTTGCAGTGACCTCGCCCACTTTCGGAATGCCGGGAATATTATCCACGGCATCACCCATCAAACCGAGAATATCAATCACTTGCAGCGGGTTTTCAATTTCCCAGCGATCTTTGATTTGTTGCACGCCCATTATCTCCACATCGCCACCGCTGCGGGCAGGTTTGTAAATCAAAATATTTTCTTCCACGAGTTGACCAAAATCCTTGTCGGGCGTCACCATATAAACGATGTGACCTTCGGCTGCTTTTTTCTTGGCGATGGTGCCGATGACATCATCCGCTTCATAGCCTTCAAGTTCGAGAATGGGAATGTTCCAAGCCTTGATAATTCGCTTAATGTAAGGCACAGCAAATAGAATATCTTCTGGTGTTTCTTGACGATTTGCTTTGTAATCTGCAAAAGTAGCTTCGCGCTCTACTGAGCCACCCAAGTCAAACACTACTGCCAAGTGAGTTGGTTTTTCTTTTTGTATCAACTCATAAAGTGTGTTCGTAAAACCACTGATGGCCGACACATTTTGTCCTTTCGAATTTAAGAGTGGATTTTTGCTAAAAGCAAAGTAAGCGCGAAAGATGAGCGCAAATGCATCGAGTAAGAAAAGTTTACTGTCATCCGTGTGGGCACTGGTCATGGCGTTGCGTTTAAAAGTTGGGGAGATAAAAATAACTTTCTAGGCGAAAAGCAACAGCCTACAATGAACGATTATCGGTTGTTAAGCACAACGAAAGCCCGTAGACAACTTAAGCAACGATAACGACCGGGTTGAACTAGCGTAAACGTAAGTAGGATTATAACTCTATGGACTAATGTTTTAGGAATACGGGTAGCATCTTTTGCGGCGCAATGAGGGCAAAGCATAAAGTAAAAATTTCCTTTGCGATATTAGTTGACTAGTGCTAAGTAATTACACCACTAATGTCGATCTTTCTATTCTTAATGTAATCTTAACATCACAAAAAATAAAAGCCTTTTTCTTTGTCAAAAATTGTTGAGATGGCAATAAAGTTAGTAGTATTTGATATGGCAGGAACTACTGTTTCAGACAATGATGATGTGCATGCGGCACTTATTACTGCCTTTTATCAACATAGTTACAGCATCCGTAGAGTAGATGCCAACAAAGTAATGGGTTGGCCAAAACCAACTGCTATTCACTTTTTATTGGATAAAGAGTTTGGGGTAAAGAAACCAAGATTAGAATCATTAACGAAAGAAATTCATCAAACCTTCTTATCAGAAATGATTTCGTTCTATAAAAATGATGCTTCCGTTAAAGCTAAACCAAATGCAGAAAAAACTTTTACCGCCCTTAAAGAAAAGGGCATTAAGGTGTGTTTAGACACCGGTTTTTCGCGCGACATTGCCGACACGATTATTCAACGCTTAGGTTGGAAAGAAAAAGGATTGATTGATTACTCTGTAACGAGCGATGAAGTAAAGCACGGTCGCCCTTACCCTGATTTAATACTCAAGGCTATGCGCTTGGCGGATGTAAAAGACCCGAGAGAAGTAGCTAAAGTAGGCGACACTATCTCAGACTTGCAAGAAGGCAGCGCAGCGGGATGTCGTTATGTGATAGGTATTACTACTGGTGCTTACAAAGCTGAAGAACTGGCGAAGCATGAACACACGCACCTCATCAACGATTTGCAGGAAATACTGGCAATCGTTTCGAGCGAGGCCAACTAAAATCCAGTGATGGCTATCACACTTGTTTTATTAAATGGTGCGGGATTTTTAGAAGAAGGATGCTGTATAGTCGTAAACATTGTTTTACCATCAGGAGTAAAGAAATTGCCGGTGGTTTCGCAGCCTTCTGGTGCCATCATAAATCGTTGCAAGTCATCAAGCGTGGGATTGACAATTGACAAATCAAGAAAATAGATTTCATTGTACGTTTCGCCTTTTGCTTTTACAGCTTCAGTAGCTTTCCCGTTCGTGCCGCTGTGCGAGTCTTCGCTAATCACTAAATAGTTTTTACCCTTTATTTTTATTGCAGTCATAGCATCGGGGCTGCTAAAACAAAGCATAGAGTCTTTGCTGCTCACGCCTCCTTCAAGCACTACTTCCATTTGGTTGGTTTTCAAATCAAGTGAAAGTATTCTGCCGAAATGGTCGTGATAAGTATCGCCTTCGTGTGGTAACTTAGTTAAGTGTTCGGCCACTATACCCCCTTGATTTATTTCTTTTGAAAAATTAAAATTAGACGCTCCGCTTTCAGTGATGTATAGTTTATCATCCACCAGTTCTATCCATTCGTGGCTAACGTACATCGTGGCGCTCATACGCACTGCCACATCGGTAGCGTTGCTGAGCGAGTCTAACTCCATCGGAAAAGGCAACCATTTGCCGGCTTGTTTGGCGGATGTTTGTTGAAATGCAAACAACTGACCGGCAGTAAAATCATTTTCGCGCTCAGCGATGAATTTGAATAATATAGAAGGGCGATTGTCCGAGGTGATATAAACTGTTTTATTGTCAGGCATTACGTGTAAATCTTCGTGCGGAAAGCGACCAAAGTTGGCGATTTTGCGGATGGCTTTGCGAGTGATTGGGTCAACTTCAACTACCCATCCATAGTTGAGGTATTTTTTCCGTCCATTATAATCGCTGGTATCGGTTATGCCAAACCGACTCATGATTTCTTCGTTGCTCATGGGGAACTCCTCTTCGGTAGTGAGGATATGGCCGTTTGAAGTAATCGTGCCACCGCAGTTACGAAATGTTTCTCCCACCGTAGAGAAATCAATGGCATAAATATCATCCACAGTTTTCCAAGTGTCATTGATTTTTTTGACCTCGAAAATACTTCCACCGCCACCATCGCCCAAAACGGGATTTGGCTTATGCTCTTCATGGTTGACATACAAATAACCATGCTCGCTCGACTGGTTGATAGGAATATAAATCAACATATCTTGGCTGCCTTTTGCCGGTGCGCGTAGTCCTTGACTGCTTAGCAAAGTGTCGCCTTCTTGAAACAAGACGGTGTACGTAAATCCTTCGGGGATAATTACCGTTCTGTTTTCAAAATCAAGTGACACGGCATGGAAAGGCGAAGTTGTTTCCTTTACTCGCGGATGACAACCAACTATCGATAATACCAAAAACAGAATCGTTATGTTTTTCATTTAGAAATATTTTTGCCAAATGTACTTTACAAAAGTTAAGATTGAACTAACAAGCTATTATGGTTAAGCTAACTTTTAATTAATCCATAAGGTATTGTTTTGAAAGTATGAGAAATATTTTTTACGTGATTTTACTTTGCCTCCTTGCAAATGATGTACTCTCTCAATCGTATAAGTTTGAATTGGCTGCTGAAGCCGGACCCGGCTTTGGTTATGTATGGGGGAAAGGAAGTAATTCGATAAAAAATCAAAAACCTATTTTATCTTACATAGTAGGAATTGGTTTAAGATTCAATGCACCCAAATTTTTTGGTTTGAACACAGGAGTATATGTTGAACGTAAAGGATTTGTAGTTCCTATAGCTTTTACTAATAAAGACAAGAATGATGTTATTTACAAGTACCAATCACAATACAATTATGTCACAATTCCCATCTTATGCAATTTATCATTTGGTAAAAAAATTAAAGGTTATTTGAATTTAGGAGGATATGTAGGAGCACTGTTTCGAAGCCATATTTTTTTGAAAGAGTTGGACATTAGTCATGTAAACCCCGGAGGATATCAATATGTTGATGCCGGCATAGCAAGTGGCTTAGGTCTTAAATTGCCGATTAAGCGTTGGCTGATTGGTTTAGAGGCTCGCAACAATACAGGGTTCATCAAAGTAGTTAAAAATACTGACCCAAAAGACGCGATAAAGAATACCAATACTTTGTTTTTAGTTAGTGTTGCATACTCATTCAAGCCCTGGTAAAGCCATTACTTAACGTACGGTCAATTTTATTGAGCTTCGAATAATGATTGGATAACATTGAAGTAAACTACTGGAGCTACAATTGCCGATGGGTTTATTTAGCGTTCAACAAAAGTTATTAGCTGTTTTCACTGCAATATTTTTATTCTATTTTTCTGCAAATGCTCAGACTACAATCGTTTTTGGGAAAGTTACTACTGTGGATAAAGAACCTGTAGACGGAGCAGCAATTTATTTAATCAATACAAGTTTAGGAGCAAGCTCAGATACCGAAGGTAAATTTCAAATTGATAATATTCCAATTGGGAGAAATCAACTGGTTTTTTCTTATTTAAGTTTCCAAAGCGACACTATTAGCATATTCTTAAATCCAAATCAAGTGTTAGATCTTGGCACTATCGTGTTAAGTGAAAGCATTAACCGATTAAGCGAAATAGAAGTAAGCGCACAACTACAAAAAGGAAGTGAAAACAAAGCTATTAACCTAACAAAGAATTCAAGCAAGGTTATTACTGTGGTATCTTCAGAGGCAATGGGGAAATTGCCAGATAAGAATGCCGCAGAGAGTGTGAAACGAATTGCCGGTGCAGCAGTTCAAAACAGTAAAGGCGAAGGCGCGTATATTTCATTACGCGGTACGCCACTAGATTGGACTGCCACGTTAGTCAACGGAGATCGGCTACCTGTTGCGGATGAAGAAAACACATCAAGAATATTTGAGTTTGAAGTTTTCCCTAGCGAGTTAATTGACTACATAGTTGTTAGCAGAACAGTTACACCAGATATGGAGGGAGATAACATTGGCGGCAGCATTAATTTTTTGACTAAAAGTTCAGTAGAAAAGCGGACGCTGAAAGTTAACTGCGCTTTAGGCGCAAGTATATTAGCTCAAAAACCTACCGGTACTTTAAACTTTATGTGGGGGGATATCTCAAAGAGTAAAAAGTTTAGTTATTTAATCAATGGTTCGTATTTTGGACGATATTACGCTTCACAAACTTCCAAGTTAGCCTTTGGAAGTAATTATAATCATGGATTGAATCGACTTGAGCTCAAGGATTATGACGGTACTCGAAATACTATGGGTGCAAATTTTGCTTGCGAGTATAAAGTAAACGAACATGTTAAGATTGGATCTAAAATAATTTTTGGTTCAATGCTGGATGATAAATGGCAGCGTAAAACCATGTACGTTTGGGCTAGTGGAGAAGGGAAGAGTGTTCGTTTACAGAGCATTCATGGCAAGTTAAATCGATATTTAGGTGGCGGTGAGTTTTTTAGTGAGCTGAACTACGGCAAATTTAGTTTAGCAGCAAGATTGTCATCTTATCATAACCAGTTTAATTATGGCAATGTGCCCTACGCTAAAGGCGATCCGAGAAATGGTTACTATACAATGGAGTTTGGATTACGAAGTGTCTTCACTTTTACCGATGTGGACACAGTAGATTTATATGGTAATGAGTTTACAGGTGCAACAGGTCAAGTACCATTTCCAACTAAACTGATAGGCGATGACAATCCATACGGAAGAGGGGATGATTATAGAAACATACAACCACGCACAACTGCTGTGATTTCACCTGATAGCTTTGAGTTCAAAAGAGCTTTTTCTGAATTGAATACAACAAAAGAAACTGATCCAATTGTTGTGCAGCTTGATGCTTCTTATAAGTTTAATGATGCAATTAAATTGCAAGCTGGTGCAAAATTTAGGTGGAAATTTGGCTCTCGAGAAATTAGTTTTCATGAATGGCTTTACAATATCACCAATCAGCAAAGTGCAGAACCAATTTACATGACTTCACTAAACACAGAACCGTTTAATGAACGAGGTGGTTACCTTCGACAATACGGAAGTCCGTATAAGGGCACTTTCATGCCTTTTATCACTAAAGAACAAAATAGTGATTTTTTAGATCAGTACGCGTATCGCTTACGAGAGTTATCAATGAATGAACAAAACCCAGCGTTTCGAGAGTGGGTTGGCAGCACATACACTTACCGGGAATATCAAAGTGCAGCGTATGTAATGGGTGATTTTAAAATTGGGAAAAAAATTAGTGTTATTACGGGAATCAGAATGGAACACACAGATATACACATTGAAAGTGACACACTTAGTTCCGTTTTTGCATTAGATACCGCAACCAGCACAATTTATTATCCTGCTGAAAGTCGCTTCACTGACATAAGATATTTCGCATGGTTACCTACATTAAATGTAAATTATGCCATAACTAATAACATGATGTTAAGGGCAGCGGTTTCTAGAACTTATCATAGGCAGAATTTTGCGGAGACAAAACCGGGCTTTGCGGTCATAAAATATACAGATTTCGAATTTATTTTTGGTAACCCTAACTTGAAGCCTGCGTACAGTTATAATTTTGATTTGATGTACGAGTATTATTGGGGAAATAAAGGGATGGTTAGTTTAGGAACATACTATAAATTTATAACTGACCATATTTTTGCGACTGCTCAATCCGATTTTGATGCTAGGACAGGAATTGTATTTAAAAGTTTTTCTAATGCAGGGAAAAGTTGGGTATGGGGCGCGGAGATTAACATCCAGCGTAAATTCGATTTTATTCCTAAATGGGGAAGTGGGTTTGGAGTTAGTGCTAATGCCACATACTCCATATCTCGTATGCAAGTACCTGGTAGAGATGCGAAGCAAGCAATGGCAGAACAAACTCCTTTACTTTTTAACGTAGCTCTCTTTTATGAAAAATATGGGATCAATACCCGACTGGCGCTGAATTACACCGGAGCTTATCTTAAGGAATTGAATCTTGCATCAGTAAAGGGAATTGGCTTGTTACATAAGAATACTGATTTTGATATTTTTCAAGGCGATAATTATTCGCTCGATTTTCAATGTAGCTATGATTTTCTAGATCATTTCTCGGTTTATGTTGAGTTCAATAATCTACTCGATTGGCCATTTACAGAGTACAGAGGCAAAAAGGAAAGACCCTTGAGAACGGAGTTTTATAGACAAAGAGGTCAAGTTGGGTTTAAGTATGAACTTTAAGGTTTACTATTCAATAACAAATCACTAACAATTTAAGTGCAATTATTGAAGTTCTTTGTAACCATGAAAAAAATAATCTACACCCTAATTATCCTTATTGTTACACAATCAGTTTTTGCTACTCAAGATAGAAAAGTTTTGATTATAGGAATAGACGGAGCTAGAAGTGATGCACTTCAGCAAGCCAATACTCCAAATTTAGATGCATTAATTGCAAATGGACTTTATACTTACGATGCTTGGCATTGTGGGATAACAGTTTCCGGGCCTTCATGGTCAACAATCATGACAGGTGTATGGTGGAACAAACATGGCGTTTCGTCCAATTCTTATACGGGAAGTAATTACAATAACCACCCCTATTTTCCGACACTTGCCAAGCAATTGCTGCCTAATTTAAAATGTGTTCAAGTGGTAGAGTGGGCACCAATGAGCGACAACGTTTATAATGATGGATGGAATTTAAAATTGAAAACACCCGATGGAGACGGTGCAGCAACAGCTTCCGTAGCTTCAACTCAATTGGCTGATCCCGATTTAGATTGTTTGTTTGTTTACTTTGATGCAGTTGATTTGGCTGGGCATTCTTCCGGCTTTTCTCCGACCAACCCATCTTACATGCAAGCCATAGAAAATGTGGATTTGCATGTTGGTACTGTGTTGAATGCATTATATGCTCGACCGAATTATGCGAACGAGAATTGGTTAATACTTGTAGTTCCTGACCATGGTGGTATAGGAACAGGACATGGAGGTATAACATTTGAAGAGCGACATATCTGGTGGATTGCTTCTGGAGCCTCTGTAGTAAAACAGCAAATTACTGCAGCCGACCCGGGCACTTACAATTTATTGGGCACCGGAATATTTAACCAAGCCGGAGTAGACCCCGTACTACTAAAACAGTCACCCGTACAAGCCGATATTGCTGTTACTGCTTTGCATCATTTAGTTTATAACACCGGTGAAACTCCAGGCGTTTACCCGTTTTGGGAATTGGACGGAAAAAGTTGGTTGAATGTATTTAGCTCAGTGGATGAAACGAAGACAGACAATCAACTTAAGGTTTTTCCGAACCCTACTACGGCAGAGATTACAGTTTGGTTTGATAACCCACTTCAACAAACACCAGTCGTAGAAGTTTATGATTTGCTAGGCAAAATGGTGATTACGAAAACTACAGCAACTAACATCAATAAATACGTAATTGATTTAACTGGGAATGCCTGTGGCACATATATTGTAAAAATAATACTTGGCAAACAAACGCTAACTCGTAAAGTAAATTTGTCCAACTAATTATTGTTGTATTGTCTAAGGCAAATTTAATATCATGCTTAAAAATCGAGCACTCGAAATTGCTGACAAGATCATTGGACTTTACAAAACAGTAGGTCTGGCAAGTTATGATGGAGAAGATATTTCACAGTTAGAACATGCCGCACAAGCTGCTGCCTTAGCCAAAAAAGATGGGTTAGACGAAGAAACAGTCCTCGCAGCTTTCTTACATGATATAGGTCATTTACTAGAATCGTCCAATGCTCAAATGGCAGATTATGGCAACCACAATCACGAACTGATAGGTGCGGAGTATTTAAAAGAACATTTTTTTTCGAAAAAACTTACGGCATTGGTAGAAGGTCACGTGGCTGCTAAACGATACTTGTGTGCCGTTTCCCCTGCCTATTTTAATCAACTTTCAGTAGCTAGTAAACAGACTTTAGTTTTTCAAGGAGGGCCTATGAGTGATGCAGAAGTTAAAGATTTTGAGTTGAATGAAAATAAACGGTGGATTATCCGATTAAGAACCTATGACGAAGCGGCAAAAGTTGTGGGTCAACCAACTACAGATTTATCACTTTATCACCGTTTGATAGTTGAACATTTGATGAAGCAAAGTTAAGTATTCGCTAAGGTTTAGATTAACACTGGAAGGCAATTTTATTGTCAAATTATATTTTTTACTACTATGAAATTACTCTTAATATTATTTTCTTTTTTTGGGGTTTATTGCCTGCAAGCCCAATCAATGGCAAAACATTTTATTGTCATAGGCATTGATGGCATGAGCCCCGATGGTATCAGACAAGCCAACACACCAGAGATAGATAAATTGATTCGCGATGGTGCTTCTACGATGTATGCCCGTGCAGTACTTTCTACCAGTAGTTCACAAAATTGGGCATCTATGGTTATGGGTGCAGGGCCCGAACAACACGGCATTACGAGTAATGGTTGGGAACGTAATGAAGCTCCATTCCCTCCTGTAGTAGCTGGGCCAGAGGGGATTTTTCCTACCATTTTTTGTGAACTAAGAAAACAGAATCCAGATGCAGAAATTGGTATTATATACGACTGGGACGGGTTTGGTCGGTTATGCGAAAAAACTTGTATAAACTATGTTGTAGATGCTGATGGAGAAGATAAAACAACAACTATTGCTGAAGCTTACATCAAAAAATCTAAACCAAATTATTTGTTTATTCATATCGATAATGTAGACGATGCTGGGCATGGTAGCGGGCATGGCTCTAAAGCCTACTACAAAGCTGTGGAGAAAGCAGATTCGCTGATTGGTAGAATTATACAAGCTTTAGCAGATGCAAAAATTTTAGAAGAGTCGGTCATATTAGTCACTGCAGACCATGGAGGGAAAGGGCATGGTCATGGCGGTGAGTCATTAGAGGAGTTGGAAATTCCATTTATACTCTATGGCAAGAATGTAAAAAAAGGTAAAGAAATTAAGCATCCGGTCTACCAATATGATAACGCAGCTACGGCAGTATTTGTGTTGGGAATCACCCCACCTTATGCTTGGATCGGACGACCAGTAAAGAGTGCTTTTGTTGGTTTTGATGACCCGATTGGAAGCGTAATGCCAAGGCGCTTGGCCAAACCTTTGATTTACCCATTAGCGGAAGGTGATGCTCCAGCAGGTGGATTATTTATTGGCACGTTCCCTTTTTGTAAAATGGTGGCAGAAAAGGATTTAGCAATTCGTTACACTACTGACGGTTCTTTGCCTACAAGAAATGCTGCATTGTACACCGACTCATTTCGTGTGCAAAAATCTACGGTGATAAAAGCTCGTGCCTTCGCTAAAGTTGACACTAGCTCGAGCGAAGTGCAAACCGCCTATTTTAGAGTATTAAATGCGGATGCGTTGCCCAACATCGAATATACGTATTATGAGTTAGACACCATTTCAGAGCCACAACAGTTGCCAATTTTTGAACAGTTGAAAGAAAAGAAGAGGGGTGAGTTATATGAATTTAGTGTTGGGATGGCAATCCCTCGAGAGAAAAATATTGCTGTGCAGTACAATGCTAAACTTTTGATTAATGCAAAAGGGAAATATCGTTTTTATGCTACAAGCGATGATGGAAGCAAGCTGTTGATAGATGGCAAACTAGTAGTAGATAATGACGGCAACCACGGGAATAGGGAGCGAAGCAATACCGTAGAGCTTACGCAAGGTGTACATACGATATTAGTTCAGTACTACAACGGAGGTGGAGGTAAATGGTTGGAGGTTTATTGGAGTGGAGATGGTTTGCCTAAACAAATACTGATACCAAATTCATCAAGATAAAAATATGGTCTAGCAATAGTTAAAACATTTATAGTTAATCAATATATATTTAAGTGGTACGTATAATCAGTTTTATCTCCGCAATTGTATTTTTTTGTTTTACAGGAAAATCACAGTTGTCGAATGTCCCACAGGCATTCAACTATCAAGCTGTTGCCCGATCAAGTTCGGGTAGTATTTTAGCGAACGCCAATATTACCGTTCGTATTAACATTAATGACGGTATCAACCCGGGTTTTACCGCCTACCAAGAAACACATTCTGCTATCACTAATCAGTTTGGATTGTTTACGTTGAAGATTGGTCTTGGAAATCCATCCATAGGTATTTTTTCTACTATTAACTGGGCAACGGGCAATAAATATTTGCTAGTAGAGTATGATCCAAATGGCGGTACAAATTTTTTAAATATGGGAGCCACGCAATTATTGAGTGTTCCTTATGCACTTTATGCAGAAAAATCAGGCGGTATATCACCACCCGGCCCAACCGGACCGCAAGGCAATACCGGAGCAACTGGTCAGAATGGATTGAATGGAACAACAGGAGCAACTGGACCTCAAGGCAATACCGGAGCAAGTGGTGCAACTGGTTTGCAAGGGTCTACAGGTATTCAAGGCAATACTGGAGCAACGGGTCAGAATGGGTTGGATGGAGCAACGGGTGTAACAGGAGCATTAGGCGCAACCGGACCTCAAGGCATTACCGGAGCAACGGGTGCGCAAGGTAATACCGGAGCAACTGGTCAGAATGGATTGAATGGAACCAATGGTTCAACAGGAGCAACTGGACCGCAAGGCATCACTGGAGCAAATGGTGCAACTGGTTCGCAAGGTTCTACAGGTATTCAAGGCAATACTGGTTCAACAGGTCAGAATGGATTAAGTGGCGCAACTGGCGCCACCGGACCACAGGGCAATACCGGAGCAATTGGCGCGCAAGGCAATACTGGTGCAACAGGTCAGAATGGATTGGATGGAGCTTCTGGTGCAATTGGAACAACAGGAGCTACTGGTGCAACAGGACCTCAGGGTAATACTGGCGCAACAGGTCAAGATGGTATAATCGGTGTTACTGGAGTTACTGGTCCAACGGGTCCGGGAACTATTTGTCCGAGCGCACTAAACAATTATGTAGCTAAGTTTACTTCACCCACCGATTTATGTAATTCATTAATCTATGATAATGGAAATCGAATAGGTATTGGTACTACAAACATGAATACTTTTGTTGATATTGTGGGAGGTAACACAGGCGTCACGACTAATTTACTAACTCTTCGCTCTAACTTTGTTGCTAACAATACTGGAACTGGTATACGCTTGATTAATTCTACCAATAATGCATCAAATGTAGGTGCAGAAATGGTTGCTTTAACTACCGTATCAGCCAATGGACGCAGTGAGTTACTTTTCAATGTACATGGCGGAGGTGGTGGTAATGGAGCATTGTTAGAGCGAGTTAGAATTCAAGGAGATGGAAATGTAGGTATAGGCTATAATGCACCGCTTCAAAGACTTGCTGTGAACGGAAATATGCAGTTGGATGGCGCCCTCAAAGGAACTGTACGATATTATGCAACAAGAAATACTGCTAGCGGAACAGTTTCAACCAATAATGTTGATTATTTGATATTACCCGGTGTTGCACCAGGGTCTACAGCAGGCGTTTATATGCTTACGTTTTCGTGGTGTGGTACAGATAGAGTGGCTGTTGGTACAGATGTAATGAGTGTAGATTACAGTGGTGATGCAACAACCGGCAATACCTTACTAACCAACCAATCATTTCCCAAATCATACTTAACAAACAATAATAATATTTGCAATACTTATGTTTGTCAAGTCAATATACCTGCCAGTGAAATATGGACTTTTAAAATCAAAATACAAGGTGCTACACATCGAACCGAATTGTTTAATGGGTTTATTTCAGCTATCCGTATAGACTAAGCTATGAAATATTTTTTAACCATTTTATGTGTAGTATTTGGGTTTATCACTTCAGCTCAACTAAAAGTGATGACTTATAATATTCGTAATAGTAAAGCATCTGATGGTGTTAATAAATAGGATTTGAGAAAAGACTCACTTTTCAGCTTAATTGCACAGGCCAATCCTGATATTTTAGGAACCCAGGAAGTTTTGCGGGATCAACTTAGGGATTTACAAAAGCAATTTAAAAGTTACACTCATGTAGGTGTAGGTCGAAATAATGGTAAGCGCAAGGGTGAGCACAGCACAATTTTTTTTAAACCAGATAAGTTTGAACAAATCACGCAAGGTAATTTTTGGTTAAGTGAATTTCCTAACCAAGCAGGAACTAAAAGCTGGGATGCTGCTATTACTAGAATTTGTACGTGGGTTAAGTTAAAAGATAAATCAACCAATAAAGTTCTTTTTGTTTTCAATACACATTTAGACCATAAAGGAGAATTGGCTCGACAGAATAGTGCGTTACTAATTAGAGATATTATTGATTCACTTACAAATAATGAACCAGCTCTGTTGATTGGTGATTTTAATTGCAAACCATATTCTAAAACCTACATCAATGTTGTAGACTCAAATTTTTTAATCGACTCCTATGAGAGCAATGAACCAAACTATTCTGCATGTGGTTTTGAAATAGCCAACAAAATCTGTTCTCGTATTGATTACATTTTTCATTCACCACATCTGCAAAAGCAAGATTACATGTTGTATACTAATCACAATGGGAAATACTATCCTAGCGATCATCTTCCAATAGTAGCAACGTTTACCTACTAGCGCGACTTTTTAGTTTGTATACTTTAATTCTTTTCAATTGTCTGTCAACACCTAGCGAACATGTTGCGTTGGTCACAACCAAGCTACCTTAATATAGTTTATATTGACTACCGTACACAAAATCATTAGTGTAGTTAAAGTAACTTACTCTTAAAGATTTGATAACTACAGTAATCCTTATTTGCTAAAATATCCTTTGATGTTTAATCTACAGTGAATAGCCAAATAAAATCTAAGTTAACATCACATCCGGCTTTGGTGCCGATTTACGCAGCGCTAATTGCTTTCTTTACCTATAGTTGTATGTATGCTTTTCGCAAACCATTTACAGCGGCAACTTTTGATGGTTTGTATTTGTGGGGCTTGAAGTACAAGGATGTGTTAATCATCACTCAATTGATTGGCTACACCTTGAGCAAGTTTTTGGGTATCAAGTTAGTGGCCGAAATGAAGTCGAAAAACAGAGGCAGAAATATTATTTTGTTAGTTGCCTTTGCTGCGCTTTCCCTATTGTTTTTCGCTGTTACACCAGATCCATACAATATCGTTTTTCTCTTTCTGAATGGCATTCCGTTGGGTATGGTGTGGGGTATTGTGTTTAGTTTTTTAGAGGGCAGAAAAGCCACCGAGTTTATGGGTGCAGTATTGGCAGTGAGTTTTATTTTCTCTTCCGGCTTTGTAAAAAGCGTGGGTAAGTGGTTGATGGTAAGTCAAGAAATTTCACAATGGTGGATGCCTATAGCAACAGCTATGATTTTTGCTTTACCGATGTTGTTGTTTGTTTATTTGCTGGAACAAGTGCCGTTACCAACTGAAGCAGATATAGCTCAACGGACGCTTCGCCAACCTATGCAAAGCGAAGAACGCAAAGCATACATCCGAGCCTATTTGCCGGGCATCATTGCTTTGGTTGTTGCTTACGTTGCACTAACCATCATTCGCGACTTTAGAGATAACTTTGCGGCTGATATATGGCAAGAACTTGGACAAAATAATGCAGCCATTTTTACTGCTACGGAAGTTCCTGTTTCTTTGGCGGTGCTTGGCATGATGAGTTTGTTGATGCTGGTGAAAGATAATTTATTGGCGTTGCAAATTAACCATATCATCGTTGGATTGGGGTTTGTATTGGCCGGTGTTTCCACCTATCTGTTTACACATGGTTATATATCTGCATTTCAATGGATGGTCTTCAATGGTTTGGGTTTGTATATGGGTTACGTTCCTTTCAATGTGGTTTTCTTTGAGCGCAAAATTGCGGCTATTGGCAAGCCAGCGAATGTGGGATTTTTGATGTATGTAGCGGATTCATTTGGCTACTTAGGTAGTGTGGGCATACTTCTTTTCAAAAACCTTGGAAGCGGTTCAATTTCTTACTCTTCTTTTTTCATTGATGCTATATATTTGGTGAGTGTTATAGGAATAGTGTTTATGGGTTTTTCTTTACTTTATTTCAACCGAAAAATTAAATCAATTCATGGGTAAATCAGCAATAGTTATTGGGGCGGGCATTGTAGGCTTGGCAACAGCACGAGCATTGGCCGAAAAAGGATATTCCGTTACTGTTTTTGAACGTAATGAAAAAGCGGTTGGCGCTTCTATTCGAAATTTTGGTATGGTGTGGCCGGTCGGACAACCTTTAGGTTTTTTGCGCGACAGAGCCATGCGCTCTCGAGAAGTGTGGAAACAATGCGCTACGGAAGGGAAAATATGGTTTAACGAAGTAGGTTCTTTGCTCAATGTTTATCAACAAGATGAGCTACAAGTTATAGAGGAGTTTTACGCGCAAAATAAAGAAGTGCACGAGTGTGGCGTGCTTAGCGCTGAGCAAACTTTAGCGAAATCTCCCGCTACAAACCCCAATGGACTATTAGCATCACTATGGAGTGCTACTGAAATTATAGTTGATCCACGTGAAGCCATTGCCAAGTTACCCGAGTACCTGCAACAAAAGTATGGCATTAAATTTTTCTTTAATACTGCTATATCACAAATTATTGAGTTAAAAGTGTACAGTGGGAAAAAGATTTGGCAAGCGGATATGGTGTTTGTTTGCAGCGGTGCAGATTTCGAAACCTTGTATCCCGAAATCTTTTTAGCCAGCGGAATTACCAAATGTAAACTACAAATGTTACGCACCGTGCCACAAGACAATTTATGGCAAATCGGTCCGGCTTTGAGTGCGGGATTAACGCTTACACACTACGGTGCGTTTGTGGCTTGTCCATCTTTAGCGGCATTAAAAAATCGCTACGCGCAACAATACCCCGAACATGTAAAATGGGGTATTCATGTCATGATTTCGCAAAATGGATTAAGTGAAGTAACTATTGGCGATTCACATGAATATGGTTTGGTTCACGACCCTTTTGATCGTGATGAAATTAATCAGTTGATTCTTGATTATCTCGAAACCTTTGTGCGTTTGCCACAACCTAAAATCGCACAGACTTGGAATGGTATTTACTCAAAACTAGTAGGACAAACAGAGTTTGTTACATCTCCTGAGTCCGGTGTACATATTATCAATGGATTAAGTGGTGCAGGCATGACTCTTAGTTTTGGTTTAGCAGAAGAAGTCGTCAACAGACTGGCTTAACTACATCACAATTTGACAACATACTTCATGTCTTAATATAATCTTTCGGTTATATATTGTTTACATCCTAGGCGCACATTTGCTTAACCAAATTCCTATTCATGGATAAGCGGAAAGTAAAAGTGGCAGTAATCTCCGATGTACATCTCGGCACTTACGGCTGCCACGCTGAGGAACTCAATCGTTACCTCAAAACCATCAACCCCGAAATTTTAATCATCAATGGCGACTTCATCGACATTTGGCAGTTAAGCAAATTTTACTTCCCTGACTCACATTGGCGGGTGATTAAGCGAATCATCAAAATGATGATGAGTGGCACGCAGGTTTATTATTTGACGGGCAATCATGATGAACTATTGCGTAAGTTTAGCGGAGCACAGTTGGATAATTTTCATCTCGAAGACAAATTGGTTTTAGAGTTGGATGGAAAGACTTGTTGGTTTTTTCACGGTGATGTTTTTGATGTAACCATGCGCCACTCCAAGTGGTTGGCTAAGATAGGTGGAGCCGGTTATGACTTGCTGGTGCTGATTAACCGTTTGGTGAATTTGTGTTTACAAAAAATGGGACGTGAGAAGATATCACTCTCCAAAAAAGTGAAAGACAGTGTAAAAGCCGCTGTAAAGCATATCAATGACTTTGAAAATACTGCTACTGAAATTGCCGCTACTCATAAATATGATTATGTAGTATGCGGGCATATCCATGAACCTGTAATGAAAACTTGTCAAACCAAGCAAGGTAATGTGGTTTACCTAAACAGCGGAGATTGGATTGAAAATTTGACTGCACTAGAGTATGCCGATGGCGCTTGGAAGCTAATGTTCTACAACGACCTTGCTCTAAACAAAGATGCTGACATGGAGATAAATATGAATGAATATTCCATAGATATAATCGAAATGCAAGCCACATTTATTCGTCACCGCAGAGCCGGATAATACTCGTATTGGTTGAAAAAACATACTATTCATATCTTATTTGCAACGCTTCAACATTTACTGCTACACTAATCGCTCTAGCTTCTTCTTTATTCCATTAAGCACAAACAACAGACGTTCTTCGAATTGCCATTTATCACCAAAACTATTCCAGCATGAAAATTTTATTCGGTATTCAAGCAACCGGTAATGGACACATTACCCGATCTACGGAAATTTATAAATTGCTAAAACAACATCCAGAAGTAACTCAACTTGATGTACTGATTAGTGGCGGTAAAGCACAAATGGGTTTGCCGTTTGAAGTAAACTACGAATACAAGGGATTTAGTTTCTACTATGGCAAAAAAGGAAAAATTTCCGTCTTGAAATCTATTGGTAAAGCCAGCTTTTTGTCGGTGGCTATTGCTTTAATGAAAGTGCCTTTTAAAGATTATGATTTAATTATATCCGACTTTGAACCCATCACCCTTTGGGGCGCGAAGATAGCCGGAGTGAAACGAGTAGGCATTGGCAACATGTATGCGATGACTTCTAAAAAATTCCCTAAAACAAAAGGAGTGAGCCTGACTAAGCTGTTTGCACAATTTATGTGTCCAACAGTAAACAAAATCGGGATGCACTTTCAAAAGTTTGATGATTTCATCTACTATCCGGTGATAAGAAGCGATATAAGAGATGCAGTGCCGGGCGACAATAATTTCAATTTGGTTTACCTCAATTCTTTTACAGACGAAGAATTACTTAAGTGTTTCACCGCCCCAGAACTAGGCGATCAGACATTCGTTGTTTATTCCAAGGTGGCGCAACAAACTTATCGGATGGGCAACTGCATCATCAAACCACTAAACAACTTCACGTTTACTCAAGATATTATTGAATGCAGTCGGGTAATTACCGCAGGTGGATTTCAAACTATATCTGAAGCGCTCTACTTGGGCAAAAAACTATTTGTTATTCCTATTAAGAAACAAAGTGAGCAAATCAGCAATGCGAAAGTGTTGAGCAACATGGGCGTAAAAACGTCTATGCAACTATGTAGTCAAGAAATAGCAGATTGGGTAATCAACAGCCAGCCCATAAAAGTGAAATTTGACAATGATTTGCCGGCTATCGTTGATGCTATTCTTCATGCACCTCATCAACCTAAACGTAAACGCAAAGCTGCATAATTGTATATTCACCCGATGAAAAAATATGTTTTTGTAGTTATACTCTTTTATGCATTTCAACTTTCAGCACAGGTTGCGTTAGGTGTGCAAGGTCATCGAGGGGCTAGAGGTTTGTTTCCCGAAAATTCTATTTACGGATTTATAGAAGCAGCTAAACTTGGGGTAAATACCTTAGAAATGGATGTGGTCGTTTCTGCGGATAATCAACTTGTGGTTTCTCATGAACCTTGGTTTAATTCCTCTATTTGTCAGATTGACTCAGGGATGGCTACGGCTAAAAATATTTACCTGATGAGTTATGCGGAAATCAGTCAAATAGATTGCGGTAGCAAAGGCCATCCGAAGTTTGGTGATCAGCAAAAAATAGTGACAACAAAACCATTGTTAATGGATGTAATAGATACTATTGAAAAGTTGATTAGCCTTGGTCAAATTAATAACGTGCAATACAGCATTGAAATAAAATCTACCGAAGCCGGTGATAATGTTCAGCACCCAACACCACCAATTTTTGCGCAATTGCTATATGATGTATTGAAGCTAAAGAATGTGTTACACAAAGCAACTGTTCAGTCTTTTGACGTGCGGGCATTACAATCAATCCGGGAAATAGATGATAAAGTAAAGCTAGCTTACTTGGTGTTTAACCTCAACTCTTTGAAAACAAATCTACGGATACTTGGATTCAAGCCGGCTATTCTTAGTCCGAACTATATGGTGGTGAAAAAGCAGTTGACAAAAAAGTGCCATGCGAATGGTGTGAAAATCATCCCTTGGACGGTTAACGATGAGCAGTCAATCAAGAAACTAATTAAGCAGGGAGTAGATGGCATCATATCTGATTACCCAAACTTGGTGATTAAATGTTTGAAATGAAAGTTAGAGTAGTTTTTATACTATACATTTTATTTTCGTTGCAAGTTGCCGCACAGCGTTGGAACATTATTCCTGCGCCACAGCAAATTACTTACAATCAAGGCTTTTATGATGTAACGGAGCGAGACAACGACCTTGACTCAGCGATTAAATTTATAGAGCTTGGCACTTACGACACCATCTTAGGTATTGAGGGATATATTTTAGAAGTGGACACCAATCAAATTAAAGTTTCAGCGAATACAAAAATAGGATTGATGTATGCTATTACAACAATCCGTCAAGTTATGACAACCGATTCTACCACCGGCCAATTAATCATACCTTGTGCAAAGGTAGTGGACTATCCAAAGTACGCTTACCGAGGAATGCACTTAGACGTGAGCAGACATTTTTTTTCGAAGGAAGTGATTAAGCGTTACATTGATGAATTGGCGCGCTTAAAATTCAACTATTTTCATTGGCACTTAACAGATGATCAAGGTTGGAGAATAGAAATTGAACGATATCCTTTATTAACCTCGGTGGGTGCTTGGCGAACGGAGAAAGATGGCACTAAACATGGTGGATTTTACACCCAAGATGAAATACGTGATATTGTAACTTATGCAGCAAATCTAAACATCTCTGTAGTGCCTGAGTTAGACCTACCGGGTCATGCGTCTGCGGCTATTGCGGCTTACCCGAAGTTGAGTTGCCATGGACGAAAAATTGAAGTGCCGAATAAATGGGGCATAATGCAAGATGTTTTTTGTCCGACCGATAGCACCATCATCTTTCTCAAAAATGTTCTAGATGAAATGGTAGAATTGTTTCCCGGACCTATTTTCCATTTAGGTGGAGACGAAGTGCCGAAAAATCAATGGAAAGAGAGTTCCTTAGTGAGCGACCGGATAAAGAGCAATGGATTGAAAAATTATGAGCAAGTGCAGCACTATTTTATGCATGAGCTAACGGCACATTTAAAAGCAAAAGGCAAAGCAGTAATTGGTTGGGGAGAAGTAGTGCGAGGTGGTTTGAGCGATAGTTTGATAGTGATGAGTTGGCGAGGAAAATTTGCCGGTATCAAAGCCGCTAAAATTGGCCATCCGGTGATTATGGCTTCGCGCTTTTCTTGCTATTTTGACTATCCGCAGTCTTGGAAAGAAAAAAAGTCAGCATGGTGGATGACAAGGACAACACTCAGGAAAGTTTATCGTTACACGCCCACTGCAAAAACTTTAACTAAAGAGCAAAATAAACAGGTGATGGGTGGTGAAGGTACTCTATGGACTGAATATGTGGCCACTGAAGCGCAATTGTTTCACCAATTGAAACCAAGGGTAAGCGCATTATCAGAAGCTTTTTGGGGCACAAACACCAACTACAAGCATTTTAAGCAGCGTCTTTTTAAAAAATAGCCCTTTATTTCCAACTTTCTCGACCAAGTTTTTACTACTTTGCACCAGCAAATGAGTTGTTTGTATATAAATTGAGCAAGTATGAAAATTACATTTCACGGGGCGGCAAGGATGGTTACAGGGAGTAAGCATTTATTAACTCTGGATAGCGGGTTTGCGATTTTGTTTGATTGCGGCCTTTTTCAAGGCAACCCTCGCGAGGCCGATGAATTAAATCGCAACTTTGGATTCGACCCGGCCGAGGTCGATGTACTATTATTATCACATGCACACGTTGATCATTGCGGACTTATTCCTAAGTTAGTAAAGGATGGATTTAAAGGGAAAATATACTGCACACCGGCTACACTAGACTTAGCGACTATTTTGTTGTTAGATTCTGCACACATTCAAGAGTCGGACATTAAGTATCACAACAAGAAGAGAGTAAAGCGAGGCGAATCAATATTAGAACCGCTTTATACTACAGATGATGTTAACGCTGCATTACCTCGATTTCAATTAGTGGAGTACAACGAATCGTTTTCACTCAACAACCAAGTAGAGGTTCGATTTACGGACGTAGGGCATATTATTGGTAGTGCAGCTGTACATCTTACTATAAATGAAAATGGAAAGCGAACTCAACTCACTTTTAGTGGAGATGTAGGTAGATACAATGATGAGTTGCTGCGCTCACCTACTACCTTTGAGCAGGCTGATTATATTATTTTGGAATCAACTTATGGCGATAGTTTACATGAAGATATTGCCCTCAGCGACAATAAACTACTTGACATAATTGTAGATACTTGCTTAAAGAAAAAAGGTAAGTTGGTGATACCTGCATTTAGTGTGGGCAGAACTCAAGAATTGATTTATGCGCTCAATCGCCTAGAGATTGATA